>Ga0115002_10000453_pt1 | contig 58844 bp, 33 predicted proteins | sample ArcticOcean_MG_C_8_FD_89576 | JGI IMG/M metagenome (GOLD analysis project Ga0115002, IMG submission 89576) | Marine microbial communities from western Arctic Ocean - ArcticOcean_MG_CB11_86 | ecosystem: Environmental > Aquatic > Marine > Oceanic | place: Arctic Ocean: Canada Basin | collected... | reverse complement strand
TCATTGAATAGAAAATGGTTTGGAATATCAACCTGGTAAGGTTTAAAGTTTCGACCGGCCCATCCTATGCAAGTCAACCCTACCAGCTTCCATGCGGGATAGCCGCAGAAACGCATCAAACTACCACGCTTAGAATCATGGCTATGGTAAAGTTCGCCTACTTTAGCTTGGGCTCGACCGCCGATACTTTTCCCAAATTTTCGACACTCCATCACTTCTCCAGTTTCATCGAAACTCACTCGCCAGAACATAGTATTCCCTGACATTACCACGGCCGCGCCGCCAGCCTTCAGATAACGGTCGAGGCCATTATAAGCGCTGCTTGACCAGTATTCGCTGTGCCCATTAATACAAACCGCTTTATAACCATTTAGCAGCTCCGGGTCAGAATCCAAGTCGTGATCAGTGATCACATCGTACTCATAGCCATGCTTGTCCAACCAGAGGTGAAGGAACCTCTCACCGCGGAGAAGATGACTGTATCCCCCACCAATGTAAGTCTTGTTCGGCCCTGCAGCCGGCCAAGGCACCTTCATCCCAATTTTGTAAGTCGGCTGGCCATTGAAGTGATCACTATAACAGCTGTATCTGGGAGCGCTCGAATGACTGTTACCCAAACCTCCCGTGCCCATCTGAATCAGGCCAGGGCCATGATTGACCGGGAACGGTGTCGAGTTGTAGGCTAACCATGTATTTGACGAGACGAGGACAAGCAAAGGTGCCTTGGGTCTTGATTCGGCACGTCTAACAATGAAGGTAGCGTAGTAACGCATCGGCTTACCATTTAAATTAAAATCAAATCGCCCCGCATAAACGCCCGACTTAGTGTTTTCAGGCAAACGAAATCGATGATTAACATTCCACCTGGCATTATAGATTTCGTCAGCCGCGAGCCTGAGCCCATGACCGCGTTCAGGATCTTTTACCGGATCATATTTCTTATCATGACGACCTATCTTGACCGCATCAAAACTCGGCCCGCCAATCATCCACGTTCCTCGATTTATTATTTGTCCGTCGTGCACATCTGATACTGAATCAGAGATCTTTTTACCGCGTTCCTCGGAAAAGGACCAGCAAGCTAAAAGATTATCGCTTTTTGGGACCGTTAACCCACGATCCATATATCGGTTTTTGATTTGCTCACTATCAAGCGCCCTGTCATAGAGGGCTCCCATGGCAATATCACCGTTGTAAAAATTCGAAGCTAATCCCTTGGTCCCGTATGCACCAATCCGTAAAGTCGTCTGACCTGGTCGAACGACTCCGACGAAAGGAAACTCTGCAACTACTTTGCCATCAATATAGATTTTTTTCTTCTTCCCGTCCCACGTAGCCACGACGTGATACCATTGCTGCGCTTTAATTAGTCCCGGAGGCGTTTGATGAATCGAAACTGCATCAAATTCACCACCGGAACCAGTAAGAAATTCGATCCGACCATTTTGAAGAAATAATCCAATCCCGCTACTCATCGGATAATCGTGTTGAGTTATTAACCCCTGCCAACCCTTCAGGTTAAACGGACGGATCCAGCATTCCATAGTGAGTTGAGACAAACGCCTATTAGCAGACAGACCTTTCGGCACATGAACATAGGACCCGGGATGAATGGATTGTGATTGAGGCTTTTCGACTTGAAAAGTTTTCAGCACAGGATCCTCGTCCCGACTCTCAGGATTTTCCCCAAGCTCTACAACGCTTAACTTGTAAGGGGTATTGCTACTGACTCGAAACTCTATTTCATCACCCGCATCAATGCTCTTTTGGGCATAAGCATGAAGGCCAGGCAAATCTACTGGAAAGTGCGGAGGAATCACTTCTTGATCGCTTTTTTTACCCCTAATTGAAGCCAAATCGGCTGATAATTTAGCCGATTTTAAATAGACCACTAAGTCAGCAATTTCATGAGGTTTCAAAAGACTATCAAAAACTTGAGGCATCAACGAAACGTTTGAATACTGTGCCGATTCTATGTTTCGAATCGGCACAGGAATTTCCATTCCTGGCGCCGAAGAAAGAATCATTTCATCAGGAGTGTCCTTTAGGATCAATCCTCCGAATTCTTCTTCTTTGGTTCTAATCGATACTCTTTCGTAATAACGGGCAATAGATGAACTAGGATAAATAATAGCCTCAAGTAAGTCCTGCTCGCTCCTAATGGATCCAATCCCTGTAAGATCGGGTCCAAAACTCACACCCTTGTCTCTCATGACATGACAGGTAAGGCAAAGAGACTTAGCAACATTTTGAAATAATTCTTCTCCTCTCTTCGCATCGCCCTTGGGCAAAATCGCTGCAATCTCTCTGAGGCGTTCCGTCTGATTGGCTATTTTTTGAGGGTCAGGTTCGGGAACTTCTACCATTTGAATATCAGGCATAACCTGAAGCGAAGGAGCACCCTCGTCGACTTGAATCATGCGTCGGACCTGGTCTGCAATTTCATTTTTTGCTGGAAGGTTCTCAGTGTCCCCTATCTCGTAAAGCGCATGAGTGATAGCATGCATCAAGAACTCATCGGTTTTTTTTGCACCTGCGTCCATTAAAGGTTTCACAGCCTTAACGTCTCCTATCCTTCCTAGAGCCATGGCCGTAAGACGAACAATACGCGAATCATCAGTGCCCAACAAAGAAATGAGTGATCCCACCGCATCAGAATCCCGCCAAAGTCCGATACTATGAATCGCTGCTGCAATAACATCAGAACTTTCATCATTTAAAAAATCACGAACGGCTTTACGAGCTACTTGACCTGAAATCCGGTGAAGAGCCCAAAGCGATGGGATTCGCGCCTTTGCCCTCTTCAATTGGTCGATTTTATCCTCTTCAGCTAAGACCTCAATGGAACGATTAACCACTGAAGATCGCTCATCAGAGAGCCATTTAATTTCGGATCTTTCCCAATCCATCTCAAGGCCTCGAGGGTCTTCTATTTTCGGCATTCCCTCCTTTTGAATGCGATAAATCGCACCCAAAACGTGTGGCTTTGCGACCTTTGAAGTTGGACAACAGATCATGTACCAGCTGCCAGTATCCGCCACTAGCAAACTCCCGTCAGCATCTTCAATCACATCGGTCGGGTGAAAATCGTTCTGATCACTCTCAAGGAAAATTTCATTAGTCGAAGTGTAACTTGATCCGTTAGGGGTCAATCGGTGCCTCGAGATGCGACGCAGGTTAAAGTTTGAACAGAGAAGATCACCTCGAAGACCAAGAGCATTACTCTTCGGCATCACTATTCCCGAAGGAGAAGCCGGGCCCATTTGCGTTAATATAGGCAACAATCCCCCAGTATTAGGATGAGGCGAGAGGACACGGTCATTCTTCTTTCCATACATCCCGCCGTAGACAGCATGTAAAATACCGTCACGTTTGCCGGGACCAGAAAGATCAAAAAAAGTACCACTAAGAAAACTCTCACCGCTTTCACTAAAAGCGAGGCCGACTGGGTTATTCATCCCACCGGTCATCACCACCTCAAGGCCTGTTCCATCAGGTCTAGCACGATAGATGTGAGCGGCACTCGATTTGAAAGTTTTGCCGTTACCTAACACGTGCGTCTGCGGAGCAAATGCTCCCTTGCACCAATAGAAATATCCGTCCACTCCCATGTAAGGTCCATGCATATCGTTACCGCAGCCCTCGATCGATCCGCCGTCAAACCAAACAGTCCGCATATCGGCTATATGATCTCCATCAGTATCTCGAAGCTTCCAGATGTGGGGAGGAGCCCCAACGTAAACGGATCCTTCATGTACAAGAATCCCTTCCGGGAACGGCAACCGGTCAGCAAAGACAGTCGAATCATCGAAGATCCCATCCCCATTCCTATCAACTAACCGTAAAACTCGGTGAGTTGGATTCTTGAGTTGGGTCGGAGCGTTATCTGTGTTTCCGGAACTGTCAGTAACGTACAGAACACCATTCTGATCGAAACTCATGTGAATGGGTCTTTGAACCAGCGGAGCCGCAGCGACACGTTTCAAAATATAGCCCTCAGGGATATTAAAAGTATGTGGCAGAAATGTTATTGTATCTCCTTTGCATACAAACCCCATAACCATGAATAAGTGCAGCCATAGTAAATAACTTTTCATCGCGGCATACTACCACTTTGCTAAGCAACTATCTAAACATAATATACTCTCAAAATTACAATATTTTGATCAACTTGTAGAAAAATTGAATAGATTAGTGGATCACTTCTGTTCAACTGTTCCATCAGCAACCCAAGCTCTCAAGTAGTCCTGGTCCTCCTCGCTCAGTGAATCAATCAGAACAATGAATTTCTTATTGTCATCACGAATCAATTTCACTTTATCACCTGAAACTGCTGCTACTTTAGCCTTAATCTTAGTTCCTGATTTATTGGTAAAGACCCTTAACTGATCAACAGTGCCTGACTCCTGTTCACACCAACAGGGCAACTCTTGCAAAGAAATATTGGGTCCCTTGTATTTAACATTTAGAGCTTCTCCACCACCACCCTCAAAGTAAAACACTTCAATTTTCCTCCAACCCTTGCGAAGCTCGACTTCTCCAGACTTAGTAATTGGTGCATGAATTCCATTATTATCGACTATCAGCTGTCTATCCACAATCAATGCACTTCCATCATCACTGGTAGTTTGAAATGTGTACAACCCCGGCTTCTTGATATCTAAGTATCCTGTGAAAGCCAAAGCGTAACCATCAGTTTTATCAGCCATTGTCAGATTAAAATCATTAGAAATGCCTGTCTTGAGAACTTTAAGATTACCAAAATCAGGTAAAGCCGACCAAGAGCCCTCATAATATTTATAACTGACTCCCAAGTTAAGCATTCTGACCCCGTATTTGCGAGGTTCAGCCTTACTGAAAGTTGACTCCGCCACACTACTCACAACTCCATCATCTCTATAAAATCTGGCACGAATGGTAGTAGTTTGTCCCACCTCTATTGGGTTAGTGTAAATAGGTGATTTTTTATCTGGAAGTGAACCGTCCAGAGAATAGTGAATACTCCCGTTACTCTCTATTGGCTTCAAATTGATTGTTGAGCTCTTTGAAAAGAGTCTCTTTCCGCCGATTTCCGGCGCACTACTACCAGTCCGAAAGGGGAATGCAGGTAACTCGTCATTGTTCTGCAAGTTAGTGTTGGACAGATGGTTCCAACCAAGGCGAACTAAGGCAGGATTAGGAACTTTCTTACTTGCCACTAACACTGTCTTACCATCGATTACTGCCTTAGCCGGATAAAACTTTCCATCTCCAGAAATCTCAAACCCGCTAATTTGCTCATTATTTCGCGTTTTTAATCCAGATCCAACATTATCAAAGTTCACCCTGATCATGTGCCCCTCTACATTCATTGACTTAAAGGTCGGCCCAGAAAAAGAACCGTCTCTTCCGTAATCTTTTGCAAGGGCCCAGAGGGCCAACCTCTCCCCTACTCCACGCTTGTCACGAGGATGGACTGGGTCTCCACCGATATCATTCGTTGAAACAATACCTGTATTCTTAATGGAAAGAGTACGGGCCTGCGCTTCCCAGAACAAAGGTAAATTTTCTCCTAGCCCTGGTGCAAGTTGAACAAGATAGAAGGGAAAATCGCCCTGCTTCCAGATCTGACGCCAGGAATCAATCAGGGCCTTCTGTTTATCAAAGTAATTTGCTCTGTCACCTGCCCAGAAATTGGTCTCACCCTGATACCATATCGCGCCACGAATCCCATAAGGTATTATCGGGGCTATCATTCCGTTATACCAAAAAGCCTGCCCCGAATGTGGAGAAAACTGTTCAATTGGCATCCCACCCACCGCCGCCTCTATCAGACCAACAGTTACGTCAAGATCCTTGACAAGTTTCTTACCAAAGAAAAACCCAGTACCTGAAAAGCTTTCTGCTGTCGCGGGTGAAGATACTGCCCAAGTTCCGTTGACATCCTGTATAGGCGACTGTTTCCATGTAGTGGCAACATTAAACAATCTCAGCTTTGGATTGTCAGCTGAAGCCAACTCTTCTTGATACTTAAGAACGCCTTTCCACCAAGCTGCTCCATTCAGTAATCCTACAGGAACCTCCATGTTCGATTGTCCCGAACAAAGCCACACCTCTCCTACCATCACGTCATTGAAAGTAACCTTATTGGTACCTGTTACTGTCATCACGTAAGGGCCGCCAGCCTTAAGAACAGGTAATTCAAACTTCCATTTACCACCTCCATCAGCTGTGCTCTCAACATTAACATTAAGATCCTTACCCTTTAGGGTAAGGGTGAGCTTCTCTCCAGCTTCTGCCCAGCCCCAAACTGGCAGTTTTATTCCACGCTGAAGGACCATATGATCACTAAAGATTTGTGGCAAGCGAACATCGGCGATGACCGGGAGGTTTACGAAAATCAGAAGTAACGGTAGCAAAAGAACAATTAATCTTGAAGATTTCATAAAATAGTCACTCCTTTATTTTGATAGATCCGTATAAGATCTTAATTAAATTCATGGTCAGATTGGCATCAATTAATACTGAAAAAATAACACTCAATCAACTGACTAACCAATCACAAAATTCAAATTTCATTTTATAATTTGAATATTAGGCCTTCAACCAACCTCGAAAAGCAGTTCAATCTATTTTACGATAAAATCTCGACCTACACTCACTACTTAGATATTAGATAGGTTGAAAGCTTAACAAATGAAACTAACTACCCTCGCAATTTTTATATCTCTAATCATTTTCAACCTATTCACTTCGAATACCAAAGCTGAGGACTGGCCACAATGGCGTGGTTCAAATCGTGATGGCATATGCAAAGAACAAGATCTCCTCAAAGAGTGGCCAAAAGCCGGGCCAATGCTCACCTGGAAAGCCAAGGGTCTAGGGATCGGTTTTTCTAGCATCGCTATCATGCAGGGTAAGCTATACACACTCGGCGACCTTAAAGATGGCAGTTACGCCATCGCACTTAATGAAAAAAACGGTAAAATTATTTGGAAAACGAGAATCGGCAAAGATGGAGGGCATAGAGGATATCCTGGTACACGTAGTACACCTACCGTAGACGAAGGACAGATCTTCGCCTTAAATCAGCACTCCGATATCGTTTGCCTAGACTCGACCTCCGGTAAACTTATATGGAAAAAGAATCTCGTTACTGATTTTGGTGGTAAGATGATGTCAGGGTGGAAATATAGTGAATCTCCATTAGTGGACAGTGATAAAGTTATCTGCACGCCAGGAGGCAAGGAAGGAACATTACTGGCCCTTAACCGTAAAACGGGTGACAAAATATGGCAGACTAAGGACTGGACAGACGCTGCCGCATATTCGTCCATTATCATTGCTACTATCCATGGCACCCGACAATACATACAACTCACTGGCAATAGCGTTGCAGGGGTCGAACCTGAGACTGGTAAAATACTTTGGAGAGCTGACCGTAAAGGTCAGACTGCTGTCATCACAACCCCCGTCGTCGCCAAAGACATAGTCTTCGTGACTTCAGGATATGGGGTCGGTTGTAACGGGTTTAAAATCAGTAAAAACGGTAGCAAGTGGTCAAGCGAAGAAATCTATGCGAACAAGACCATCGCCAATCATCACGGAGGCGTTGTCCTGATCAACGGCTACGTCTATGGATCCACTGGAGGCACCTTTAGATGCCTTGAACTCGAAACCGGGAACGAAATATTCAAAGAACGCAGCGCAGGTAAAGGTTCTACATTATTCGCTGGGGGCAGGTTTATACTGCGTAGCGAAAAAGGGCCTGTAGCTTTAATCGAAGCTACCCCTAAAGGGATGAACGAAATAAGCAAATTTGAACAACCTGCACGGAGTGGTTACAAAGCATGGCCTCATCCCGTCGTAGCAAACGGGAACCTCTACCTCCGCGATCAGGATATTTTGCTGTGCTACAAAATTAGAGAAAATTAGACTCAATATGAATGAGACTAACGAGCGCTTCAATGATTAACCAAAAAGATCTGTGACCGGTTCAGTGACACCGTCAGGCGTGACATAAAAAGGGCGTTGCTCCACGTTATAATGATGATCATGTGGAATTCCTAACGCATGGTAAATAGAGGCATGTAATTGCTGAGTGGAAACTGGATCCTTGACGGTAGTACAAGGACGCTCATCGGCCGTCTCACCATAGACAAATCCTTTTTTGGCACCGCCACCAAAAAGTAAAACGCTACCTGCACCCGTGAAATGGCGATGCATTCCATAGTGTTGAGGCCCATCAATCCTAGGAGGCACTTGCACTTGATCCTTGACCCTCTTTTCTGGTTTACCCTCCATCATCATGTCACGACTAAATTCACTAGCAACGACGATCAGAGTACGGTCCAACAATTTCCGCTCCTCAAGGTCCAGAACGAGCTGAGCAATGGGCGCATCAATCATGGCTTTAAGCTCTTTCATTCTAGTATGGCCATTGTCATGAGTGTCCCAATATTTAAACGGGTAGTAACCATGAGTAACTTCAATGAAACGTGCACCTGCCTCAGTGAGGCGACGAGCAAGCAAACAACCCAAACCAAAACGACCGCCCACTTTATAAGTATCGTAACTTTCCTTTGATTCTTGGCTAAGATCGAAAGCTTTTCGCGCCTTTGGACTTGAGAGAAGACGGTTCGCGTTATCCATGGACTTCAACAGTGATTCACGCTGATACTCAGACCCATGTTGCTGAACAGGGCTATCAGCAAGCAACTTCTTGTACTCTTGGTAGCGCTTGGCAAAACGCACATCACTCATACCTTCTGGAGGTTTAACTGCCTCGACAGCCTGATCTGGTTCAACAAGGAAAAAGGGAGCAAACTCACTACCCAGAAATCCCGCAGTATGAAATGCCTTAAGAGATTCTTTTTCGCCACTATCAAAGGTCTGCCCAATATCAATAAAGGCAGGAAGGTCCGGGTTAAGCGGCCCAAGGGTACGAGAGACCCACGAACCAATGTGCGGAGCGGCTACCGTGAGCGGTGGCTCGTAAGCAGTGTGCCAATGAAACTGATGCCTACTGTGCAAAATGAAACCTAGGTCCGCGGCTTGATAAGTCTTGATGAGCGTACCTCGATCCATGACTGCGCCAACCTTCTCCAATCCCTCAGTGAACTTGAGCCCGTCAACCGCAGTATCAATAGAAGGAAAAGTGGACAGGACACGCTTCGGATCAAGACCCTTCTCATATGGCACGTACCGCTTTGGATCAAAGGTGTCTGTGCTGGCCATTCCGCCTGCCATCCAGAGAACTATCACCGTATCGGCAGTAGAATTAAGCGACTCCTCCTTTGCCTTGGCCGCTGCACTCGTGGAAGGATAACCAGCAGCCAACGCACCAAGTGTCGCGGTCGAAGCAGTCGAAATAAAATCGCGTCGATCAATATTAGTGTTCATGTATAGCTTTATTATGTTTAGTGAATTAACTGGAATTCTGGATGCATTGCAAGCATCCAGAGAAGATCCTCAACGCCCTTAGCATTGACTGGATCCCCTATAATATTCTGGGCAGATTTTTTCTCCAGGTCAGAAGGCTGACGTCCCAAAGCACTGGAGAAAAGAGAGCCAACAATTAGACCAGAATCTTGACCTGATTTTACCCACACCTCACCACCACGCATCATCAGATCGGCGAGAGGCTTACCATTGGACAACTCTATTAACTGAGCAGTAGTCGCGGTCGATTCGCGTCGGGTAACTACAACATCACGCTTAGGTCTTCCGAGTGTTCGCATGAGCCGGTCAAGATTTCGCAGACCGGCCCTCTTCCGACCCGTGTCCCTATCCTTTGCATCAGTATTCGCCGCAAGAATAATCTGATCAAGACTATCAAGGAATTGCTCCGCTGACATACGTCGAACGACTGGCCCTTCAAAAATGTAATTCTCCGCTTCCTCGTCAAGGGCCACTGATGGTCTCTGGTATGCCTTAGAAGTAAGAATCAGCTTCATTGTATGCTTTAAATCGTACCCATTATCAACAAAATCAACAGCGAGCCAGTCAAGCAGGTCCTGGTTCCATGTCGGGTTATCCATTTCATCGACAGGCTCGACAAGTCCTCGCCCGAAAAATATTGCCCATAACCTGTTAACGGCCGTACGTGCAAGCCTCCCGTTCTTTGGTGATGTTATAATCTCTGACAATTGTTTCACTCGCTCGGGACGAGAAGCCTTATTATCAATATCACCTATCTCCGGATAAAGGAATGCGGGTGAGGCTTTCTCTCCTGTCGGCTTATTACAACGGTGAATGTCCATGGGACCATCCGAAAAAATCGATGCCAGAGCATAAGTTTGCTTCAAGGTCCAGTCATTGATGAAAGAATCATGACAAGAAGCGCATTTGATATTCAGTCCAAGAAATACCTGAGCAACGTTCTGTGCTGCCTGCATCTCAGCGACCTGCGAAGCGTTCACTGTTCCGCGCCAGACAACGCCCTTAATAAATCCATCTGACCCATTTATCGGGTTAATTAACTCACGGACAAATTGATCATAAGGTTTATTTTCGATTAAAGATTTCTTCAACCAGTCAGTGATCTTTTTGCCTCCACCTCCATGATACTGGCGAGTGTAACTGTTTCGGAAACAATCATTCCAAAAAGTAATCCAGTGCTCCGCATAATTTTCATTGTCGCCTAATAGATCAGAAATTAAACGTTTACTTTTTTCGGAACTTTTATCTTCAATATAATCTTTAATTTCTCCCGAACTAGGAAGCAGACCAATCGTATCAAGAAAGGAGCGGCGCGCAAATACACCGTCACTAACAGTGACTTCCGGATCCAACTTATGTTTCTTGTAATATGGCGCCAAATGACGGTCAATGGGGTTCTTTTCGGGTCCCTGAGGAAGATCTACTTTGCGAGGAGCTACTGGAGCATTCCGAAACTTTGAAAAGGTGAATCCTTTCTCCCATTGCAGACCCTGTTCTATCCATGAACTCAAAAGAGCAATGTCCTTGACCGGTAAACGGTCACCCTTAGGCGGCATGAACTCATCAGGATCATTACTTAGTAATAACTTGACTAAAAGACTAGCCGCTGCTTTGCCTTTGGCCACTGCCGGACCACTGTCACCGCCCGCCTCGAAGGAGTGCAGATGATCGATGCTGAAGCCTCCCTTACTTTTGCCATTAGCATGACACTTAGTACAGTTATTCTCTAGGATGGGCTTAATATCGGTAGCAAAATCAATCTTTTCTTTTATAAGATCCGGCATCTCTCGCGGAGGCGGTGCATCTGCAAATGCATGAGAAGCTGACAGCATTGCAATGACCTGCCAGAATAAAAAAAATGCAATTTTTTGACCCATAGTTTTTTTTGAGCGGTTAGTTAAACTGCAATTAAGTTAGTTGTAAAATTGGTTATTGTCAGGCCAAATCGAATCACTTACAAACACAGCTTTTTATAATCCATATAAACAAATATTAGGGCTTCGCTAGTGCCATTGACAAGGCCAAGTAATTAGTGGTTACATCAGCAAACATGTCTCCCCTATCATCTATGACCAGACTCAAGCTATTATTTGGTAATTTAAAATCCCTATCCAACTCAATCTTGATAGTATTTCTAGTCAATCACAGTGCTCCAATGGATCTGAGTGGAGCAGACAAAAATACAGAGATAATTCAAGGCCTCACACAATTTGCCGATACTTTAATCAAGCATGGTCGAGACACTTACGGGGGGGGGAATACTCCATTATTTTCAGACTATCTGGAAGTTAACACACTCAAGGCCCCCGAAAAAATGTACATTCATCGGCTCGGCGGACCAGGACCAAGATCAAAGCAGTCTTTCCAGCCTGTCATCTCTTCGAATCTTGCTTACCAAGGCAACTTGATGCGTTTCCTAGTAGGAATCAGCGAACTGACTAAGGACTCAAAGTATAAGGATGCATACAAAGAATGCATTCGCTATTACTTTGAAAACTACCAAGTCCCTAATGGACTACTCCAAATGGGGCATCACCGATGGGTCAACTTAAACACTGATCGCTACGATGGTAATGATTGGCCAGCCGGGAGGAGTGGACACGAGATGAAGAGAGACTACCCGTACTATCCGATCTTTTGGGAGACTGATCCAGTCGCAACGCGCCGAATGCTAGCCGCTCATTGGAGTTCGCACATTCAAGACTGGGGATTCATGAATTTTACTCGACATGGCAGCTATGTTAAAGAGCTAAATGAAGATACTTTATGGAATCAGCCCATCACCAAACCAGTCATTGGAATCGTAAAAGGGAATCTTACTTTTTTCGATTCGGGGTCTGACATAATTTATGCTGGAGCTCAACTCGGTTCGCTAAGTAAAAATAAAAAACCTTTGTTTTGGGCTAAGCGGCTTTATGCGCGTTACTCTGACAGCGCACACCCAGAAACAGGACTACCTCCATGGCACCATACATCGTTACGCGAATTTGGTTCAGCAGATGAACCAGTGCCAGAATACGCATTGATAACCCGTGGATCCGCGGGACTACTTGGAAATGGCGGAGTGGCAATGCTTCGTATCGGTGAAGATCTTGGCAAGGATGGCCAATATTATCGTGAATCAATGCTGAATCACCTAAAGGCATATGCAAAATATGCGTATATTCCAAAAGAAAACCTCCTTAAAAATCTTCTCATGGATGGAACCGATCTGGCCGAGCGAGAGAAACAAAACAAAGCCAAATCAGGAGAACCCTCTTCGGCAGCTTGGCAACCATGGTCACCGGATCCCAATACAATTATCGCGTATGCGATTTGTTACAAACAAAGTAAGGACAACACAATATGGGAAACTTTGAAATCAATGATCAGAGGCAATGAACTAGGTGACATAGGTGACCCTGGTGGTAAAAATACTAAACTTAATCTGAGAACCGATACCTCGAACGCCCTTCTCATTTTTCCTTTAGTGGAACTTTTTCAAGCCACTAAAAACAAAAACTATCTAGATCTAGGAAGCGTCATTGCCAACAACGCCTTCAAGAAACATTTTAGACACAAACAGGGATTATTCACTCCGAGTTCACTGCACCGAACAGCCAATCTTTGTTCAGCTGAACCTTTAGCCCTATTAACGCTGGAAGCGGCATTGAGAAACAAGATGGATAAAGTTCCTACTTACGCCGGAAGCAATGAAGGTGAAGCAGTTCCTTATCTAAGACCACTTAAGATTCGTCCTTATAAGCCTAAAGCTTCTCACCTCGCTTACTCATATGCCACTGAAGCCATATGTGATGACCTATTACCTGCCTCATCCTCTGACACAAGTGTGCCCGTGATGGCTTGGCAAAATGTCAAAAAAGCGACAAATGAGGCAATCGTTGATTTTTCCGATATTCTCACTGGTCCAGTGACGATAGAGAGAATGGTTGACCACTCGGAAACTCGAAATTCAGTTTCAAAAATCATTATAAATTCAGAACACAGCTACATATTTAGCGGAAACCTTTACGGCTCAGGTGATTTAAATTTCAATATTTTAAAAGGTTCCCATTACTGGTCAGATAAATCGACTTGGTCCACAACTGGCTGGTCCCCCACAGGGACCTATGACTTCATAATGAATTTGGAAAAAGGTTCGAAACTTACTTTCAATGGATTGATACGAGAAAATCAAAGAACACATACTTGGAGCAATGGGGCCGGAATAATCAAAAATGGTCCGGGCGCGGCAGAACTTACTGCGGACTACTCAGGAATTTACAATCGTGACATCAGAAATAACCGATCCTATCGAGGATCAACTATCATTAATGATGGCCTCTTACTTATCAGCAATAAAGAAGGATCTGGTGTCAGTCCAAGTTCAGATGTCATCGTTAATCACGGAGGAACACTTGGAGGGACTGGAACCATTGGCCTTGGGAGTTCCTCATCAGAGGTGACTGTCAATGCCGGAGGTAAAATCACACCCGGCAACGAAATTGGAACTCTGACACTCAAGGACGGACTCACTCTTAATAAAGGAGCAAGGCTTGAATTTGATGCAGGAGAAAAATCTGACCTATTAAAAATAACAGGAGGAACTTTTCGAGGCACTGGCAAGAGTGGAGTTGTCATCACAGTGCGTGATTCCGGAGGCATGGCACCAGGTAAGAATTATGATCTCATCGACTGGACCGGCGCCAGCTTTGTGGATGTCGATGTGAGTGATTTTAGACTCGATAAAAGCAAAACTTTTCAGGGTTCATTTCACATAATTGACACCAAACTTCAATTCAGCGTTTTTGCGTCCAGATTAGTACCAGAGACTCCACCAGAATTACCTCCAAAACCAGAACCTGAAAAAAAGAAAATAATCACCGGACACTTGCCCCCTAAAGTGTCGAATTTTGTTTGGACAAATTCAAGTGGTGGCGACTGGTCAAATAGTGAAAACTGGAAAGATAACAAGATACCGAATTCAAAAGAAACTGAATGGGTCGATTACACATTTGAAAAAGCTCAGAAAATATCAGGAACTAGCGTTTACTGGTTTGACAATGGAGGTGATAAAAAAATCCCTAAGAGTTGGCGGATCCTATACAGAGACGAAGCTGAATGGAAACCGGTACAATCAAATGATCCCTACACTCTCAATAAGGACATTTTCAATGAGGTGAGATTCAAACCAATCGAAACGAAGGCTTTGAGGCTCGAGGTCAATTTGCAGCCCGGCGTTTCTTCAGGCATACATGAATGGAAATTGGTCCAATAGTAAGACAATAGCATTATATCTTTACCACTGATAATAAACCACTTAGACTTACTCTAAGATTGAAATTTGAATACCTAACATGAGCACAATCACAACTCAAAAATGGTTAATGGAACGTCGCCATGCATTGAAAGGTATTGGTGTATCAATGGCCTTACCAATGCTTCAGTGCATGCGTCCTTTAAGGGCCGCTGAGAAAATTAAACAACCGAAGCGTAGCGTTTTTATATATCTTCCTAATGGAGTAAATACCAACGACTATGAAATAAGGAAAGCAGGGTCAGAGTATGAGCTCTCTCGTATCCTTTCTCCCCTGCAAAAACAACGGGCCAACATCACTCCAATATCCGGTCTCTATCACCCCAATTCCTTCGGGATTGCTCACAAAGCAACCAATACCTGGCTCACAGGCGCCAAGTACGGACCAACTGACCGCAATACAATTTCTATTGATCAATTAATCGCCGGAGTCAGTGGACCAGATACAAGGTTCCCTTCCCTCGAGTTAAGCAATCAGGGCCATCGACTCGCAGTGAGTGCTGATGGCGTCCAACTCCCCGCTGAAAAGAATCCTTCTGTGGTCTTTAAGGAATTATTCACAGAACCTGAGGGTGGAATCGATAAACAACGTCGAAAGCTCAGCCGCAAAGAGAGCATGCTTGATCTGGTCCTTGACGACGCAAAGTCTCTTTCAAATAAGCTAGACAAAGAAGATCGAGGACGTCTGGATCAATATCTAACAGCAGTTCGTGAAGTTGAAATTCGCACTAGAAGAGCAGAGTCTTGGCTGGAAACTCCAAGGCCGAAAATTGATTCCAGCATCGCCAGCAAACTTAACCGTAACGTGCCCCTTGAAAAGCTAGGAGATTATCTACGTACCATGTATGACATCATCGTTCTGGCCTTTGAGACCGACATGACTCGGGTAGTGACATTCAATACAGGAAACGAAGGGACTGGACCTGCCGTTCCTGAAATTGGAGTCAAACGTGATCGACACTCCCTTTCGCATCATAACGGAAACAAGGAAGCCCTAGAGCAATTAACGAAAAGCGATGAATTTAATATGCTTCAATTTTCTTATTTCCTGGATCGTCTTTCTGAAATTAATGACGGGGAAGGGAAACTTATCGACACGACAGTTGCTCTTTATGGTAGCGGCCTTTCGTACGGCAACAGTCACGGGACAACGAGTCTACCTCTGGTCTTAGCGGGAGGGTCCGGCCTTGGAATGAAGCATGGTAGCCATGTGGATTACAACCGGCAGGTCAAGGGCTTCGGCGGTTACGGCCAGGGCATCGGGGTCTATCACAGCCCGGTGAATTCCAAGGCGCACTTCAGTAACCTCTTGCTGACCATGGCACAGAAGATGGGAGTAGAAACCGATGCCTTCGCCGATTCCAACGGCGTGATTTCGGAAGTCCTTGCATGAACGGCCACAGCCCAGCTCACCACCATCAAACCCGCCAATAAGCAAACGGATATGAAACAGGTCATTTCCCAAACCCTCGCCGTGATGGTCGTTGGCATCATGCTTCTAGTGATGGGCCAAACTGCGGCACATGCAGACGAAAAAACCGGCACGCAGTGGACGGTCTATGCGCACCCATCTGATCCCAGGGGAGCATCGCCCTGGATCATCAAAGGTCACAAGTGCAGCGATGGTGAATCCCCGCGATTCATTTCCAGCTGGGGGAAAGAAGAACCCACTGGTGTTGTACGCAGCAAGCCGTTTGCATCTCCGGCAACGTTGAGTTTCTGGCTGGTCGGCCACCGGGGGCATCCCGCTTACCCTGAGAAATTTATTCACGAGAACAATTATGTTCGGCTGATGGACACAAAAACCGGCAAGGAACTGCACCGCGTCTACCCGCCGAGCGCAGATGTAGCGCAGCGGTTCGAGTGGAACCTCTCCGGCATCAAGGACACAAGTGTGCACTTGGAGGTAGTGGACGGTGACAACAACCCAAGTGGCAAAGGTTACGCCTGGCTGGCCGTGGGACGCTTCGCCCCGGAGGTCGTGAAGGTCGCATCGTTCAAGCCAGTTGAGGGCAACGCCAAACTGGATGTAGCAAAGGTTCCATATTCCAATCCGGTGGCGAATCGCCCTGAACCAAAAGCAACCAAGGACAAACCGACAAAACCAGTCCAGGCCAAAGCGAACAAGCCGGCCGTGCCCAAAGCGAACAAGCCGGTCGCGGCCCCGACGCAACCGCAGGTGATTATCTCTGGTGGTCCCAAGCGGGGCGTCTTCCCGAAGGAAGGAGCCGGTATCCATGCGCACGGCGACCTCGTCATCAGCGATCCGGTCAATCGCCGGGGCGCGCTGCGCGAAAAGCGGCACTTCCCGCGGCACTATTTCGCGATGCTTCCCTATGGGATGGTCTGGTATCACGGAGCACCGGCTGACATTCTGGATCTACCGCCTAGCATTCACATGCATGGGCGGTTCCTGCTGCCGATGGAAGGCGAAGAGGAAACGATTCCGCTGACAGAGAAGCTGATCAAAGACCATGAAAATCACCGCTACAACCACGCGATCCTGCTGGAGGACGATGTCAGCTTCTATTCGCGACAAGGCCGGTCATGGAAAGTCCTTGGTTTTGAGCAGGGCGGCGGCCCGGCACCGCGCCTCAAGCTCTCAGTCGAGCCGGTCGGACCGGAAATCGAAGGGGGCATCAACAAGGCCGCGCTCTTTGACATCGATGATTCGACCCGGGTCTGGAAAGACCGGCAACTGGTCAATAAGGATCAGATTAAGGAAGGTATGGACGTCCAGGTCAATCTTACATGGGGCCCATTTGACAGTCTCGCCACGACTGATGTTTGGCTGGACGAAACCAGTTTGAAAGCCAACAGGGAAATTCAGAAGAATCGGCATCTGAAGCTCATCCGATCAAGATTCCTGCCGGGCTGGGTCGATGAAGTTAAAAACAATGACAGTGGTGGAGGTGAAGTCACGGTCACTTTCTTCGGCGGCATGGATCCCTCACTCTATTCTGATATTCGAAAAATCCAGAACGTAAAAATATGCAATGCAGGAAATACTCTGCGGACCTGGAGCTACCACCAAGAACATGCAAGCCACGCAACTATTTTAGAAAAAAATGAAATTAAGAATCCTCCATTAGGCAGTAGCAACTTACAGATCAAATTGAAAGTCGTTCGAATGCTTGATGGTTTCCGCCCCGGCTGGATCGTTCGCGTTAAAGGCCCTTGGACCTACGTCCTGCTCCCCTGGGATGAGCACATCAACAGTGCCGAAGCATATGAACGTTCAAAAAAAATGATTCTGCCATGATCGTAACGAGAAAAACGCCCTCGTTCTTTATTCTTGGAACATTATCGACCCCATTGATCATAGCTATGATCACAATGAGTTCCTCTGTCCGAAGTGCATCGGGGTTCGATGGGCTGGACAAAACATCACAGACTTTTTTAAAATCTCATTGTCTCCGTTGCCACGACGAATCAAAGCAAAAGGGTAAGTTCCGTTTAGATACACTGGGCACTGACTTTACCAATCCACTAGTTGCAGAGAAGTGGGATGAAGTAGTGTTCAGGATCAATGCAGGTGAAATGCCACCAGAAAAAGAGCCTCAGCCTTCGGCATTAGAAATTGGAAGCATCGCAGAGACCCTAACTAAAAGAATCAGGGAAGGGACCGCGGCCCGCATGGCCAAGCGCGGAAAAGTGCAACAGTACCGCCTAAGCCGAGAAGAATATGCTCATACTGTTTATGACTTACTAGGAGTAGTATTTGATGTCGAAGCGCCTGGCGCATTTAACGAGGACCCGAGGTGGCATGGATTTGAGCGTATCGGCTCATTACTCTCCACTTCCCCGTCCCATATTGACCGGTACTTGAGAGCTGCTGATAAAGTGATAGAACTTGCCTCGCTTGATAGCGAACCCCAATCCAAAAAAGACCGTAAGTATCCGGAAGAAGAGGGTAAACGTTACTTCGCCCAGTTAGGCGAAGGCTGGGATGCAATTAACCTTAAGAGCCCCGGCCATTACCGGATCAAGATCAGAGTCAGTGGGCTACCCGCATTCACGGGCCGAGTGCCACGACTTTCTCTATGGCATCACCAGCACAAGAAATCCGTCATGGGGATGGACATTTCAAATAAAGAGGATGAACCCAAAACAATTGTTCTCGAAGGATTATTTAGCGCTGGGGGATATAAAATTCTAAATAATGCTCAAACGAAAAAACATCCCAATGGTGGTGTTATAAGGTTCAGAACCGGAACGATTGATGCGGGACAAAAACTGGCATCATTAACGGGAGGATTCAGATCAGATAAAACAAAAATAGTTGATGAGCAGGGACGGCCAGTGGTGCCCACATTGCTCATTGACTGGGTAGAGGTCGAAGGCCCGCTAACAACTGAGGCCAATCGTGCCAAGAAAAGCGGCATTTTTCCGATGAAGGAAGATGATCAAGAGGAACTGACCGCATCCCTAAAACGGTTCGCGGAAAGGGCATGGCGGAGAACCGTCTCTGACCAAGAAATGCAACGGTATATAAAATTTATTGCCGCCGAAAAAGAAGCAGGTGTTGATTTCCGTTCCGCCTACAAATCGGCCCTGTCTGGTATCCTAGTATCCCGTAGCTTCTTCAATCTGGAAGAAGGCTCACCCAATGAGAACCGATCCCGTCTCAACGATTTTGAACTGGCTAGCCGCCTTTCCTACTTCCTATGGAGTTCAATGCCCGACGAGCAACTCTTCACGGCTGCCCGTACGGACAAACTTCATATTCCAGAGACACTGAAAAAGGAACTTAAGAGGATGATTTCCGATCCAAAAATCGATCGTTTCCTCGACTCATTTCCCAGACAATGGTTGCAGCTGCATCGCGTGGGCATGTTCCAGCCAGACCCTAATCTTTACCCTGAATATGGCCCGTGGTTGGAGAAATCCATGATCATGGAAACAACGAATTACTTTGCGGAAATGTTTCGTAATAATCTTCCTATCCGTGAAGCCGTTGACTCTGACTGGACAATGCTCAATTCTAGACTCGCTCTTCACTATGGATTACCCGCACCAAAAGAAACCAAGCTCATGCGCGTGTCACTTGAACCTGAATCCGGACGAGGCGGATTATTAACACATGCCTCTATCCTCTCGCTGACATCTGATGGAACCCGTCACAGGCCCGTTCACCGCGGGGCATGGTTATCCGAAACCATTCTTGCCCAAGCTCCACCTCCTCCTCCCCCTAACGTTGAACCACTCGAACCGGTAAAATCCAACGAGCCCAAAAAGACTATCCGGTCTCAGCTCGAAGCGCATGCGACTCAATCTAATTGTGTTTCCTGCCACGCCAAGATTGATCCACTCGGACTAGCATTTGAAAATTTTGATGCTATCGGTCGATGGAGAGATAAAGAAAAAGTAGAGGGGGGAACAGGCGAAAATCCACCAGTGGATGCGTCAGGAACTTTTCCGACTGGTCAAAAATTTGATGGACCTCAGGAATTCAAAAGAGTGCTCGCTGAAGATGAGAAACGACTAGCAAATGCCTTTGTTCAGCAATTAGCAACTTATGCATTGAGAAGAGTAATGACTGTCGATGATAGGCCGCATATAGAGAAAATTGTAGAAAATGCAAAAGGTGGGAATTACAGGCTAAGATCCATGATTGAACACCTCATCACTTCGGAGTTATTTCTTAATCGATGAAAACCATTCTATGGATTTTCGCTTGCCATCTACCAGTTAATCTGGCAAGTGCAGCCGAACGAATCATGGTCTGGGATTCTAAGGCCCTATTCACAAAGCCGGAACTTCATCGAACTCATGAGCGCAAAGCCAAAGGAATGCGTTCATTCTTTTACGAAGGTGCCGACTATAAGGGTAATCCGACCAAAGTATTTGCCTACTATTCGACTCCCAAAGGAAAGACCCCCAAAGATGGCTGGCCCGCAATAGTATGTGCTCATGGCGGTGGCGGCACGGCTTACCCTGAATGGGTCAGATTTTGGAACAGCAAGGGTTATGCGGCAATCGCCATGGATCTGGAGGGACACCTGCCCGGAGGCAATTCCCATCAAGTCGAAGGAAATTTTCCAACTGGAGTGGAACACCCGGATGCCGGACCCTCCAGGATTGACTGGTTCGGTGACAGGGCCTTACCTGATAAGGAGCAATGGTTCTACCACGCAGTCGCTGATGTCATTCGAGCGAATTCACTCTTGCGTTCATTTAATGAAATTAACAATGAAAAGATAGGCCTGACCGGCATTTCATGGGGAGGAACTGTTGTTAGCGCAGTGGCCGGAATAGATCAGCGCTTCGCTTTTGTGATACCCGTTTACGGCGGCGGATACATACACGAAAGCGACAATGAAGGGCTCGCGCAATGGTTCCCTCCAAAGAACATGACAAAGAAACAATTTCAAGATTATCGGACCAAATGGGACCCTTCCATACATTTGCCCCATGCCAAGATGCCTATTCTATGGGTCACTTCGGTAGCTGATCCGGTCTTTCAAATTAACATCTTCTCCAAATCCTCTAAGATTGTCGGAGGCGATAGTAACTTGTGCATCCGTCCATGGATGATTCATTCTCACGGAAACGGATGGGCTGACGCTCCAGAAATATGGCAATTTGCAGACAGCATTGTAAAGGGCACCCCGTCACTCCCAAAGTTAGAACGTCCGCAAACTAAAGGGAATGACCGAACCGTTCACACACCTTACGAGGGTAAGGGCAAATTCACTCAAGCTTGGATCTATTACACTAAGTCATTGGATAATTGGAAAGACCGTAAGTGGCATTTTATTCAATGCTCAATCAACGAAGAGGAACTAATTTCACAAAAGCCCCTCCCCATCGATACGACCGCCTTTCTAGTTTACGTTTTTAGGGACAATAATGGATACCGGGACAATCATGCTGCATCTGAGCTTGTTATTCTTAGCAAATAAAGCTATCAAGAATTTATAAACCATCACCAACATAGTCTCTGACCCTTTCCTTTACATCAACAGTATCATTACTTAAAATTGAATAATGCTACGCTGGATTTCCAGTTTCCTTTTTTCCCTCAGTTTCTCATTGGCTGAAGAAACACACTGGAGCCTACGCCCTCTTGAAAAACCGCCTATCCCTAAGAGCGCATATAGCAATCCAATCGATGCCTTCATATCGCAACAACTTAAAAATGCTAAACTGTCATTCTCGGATCCTGCAGACAAACGCGCATGGATCAGACGAGTCTATTATGATCTGATCGGGCTACCGCCTTCGCCTGCTGAAATAAATAATTATCTCAACACCGATCAACCCAATGCGGAAGAACTGTTAGTAGATAAGTTACTAGCGAGCCCTCGTCATGGTGAACGTTGGGCTAGGCACTGGATGGATGTGGTTCGATACGCAGAGACCCATGGTCATGATGAAGATGCGATACGGGAAAACGCATGGCCATATCGTGATTGGTTAATAGGTGCATTGAATAACGATATGCCTTACGCCGACTTTGTCCGAGCGCAGGTCGCGGGCGACATGATAGTTGCAGAAGTTCCAGGCGCGACTGCGGCAACAGGATTCCTTGCCTGCGGACCATGGGATTCGAGTTCACAAATGGGAATTTCAGATGGAACTATAGACAAAAAAATCGCTCAGTACCTGGACCGAGACGACATGCTAAGCGCCACAATGTCCACATTCACAAGTACGACCGTACATTGTGCACGATGCCACGATCACAAGTTTGATCCAGTTTCACTAGAGGATTATTATTCTCTTCAGGCCGTATTTGCCGGGGTCGATAAAGCTGATCGCCTCTTTGACATTGAACCAGAAACCTCCATTAAACGAAGCAAATTACTTGCAGAACAACGGAATTTTGAAAAGCAAATCAATGATCCTAAAATTGCCAAGGAAGCCTCTAGTTGGGCCAGGAAATTACAACAAAATCTACCAATATGGGATCCTCTAAATCTTAAAGAAATAATCTCTTCTGCTGACACACCTCACACGGTACTGCCCGATAATTCCATTCTATTCAGAGGGGATGCACCGGAAAAAGACACTTACGGTATTAGTGGAACCACAAAACTTAATAAATTAACCGCAATAAAAGTTGAAGTTCTGGCCGATCCATCACTCCCCATGAACGGACCCGGTCGTGCACCCAATGGTAACTTACACTTGTCAGAAATTCAGGTAAAAATAGACGGCACCCCTGCACCAATAGAGCGAGCCTCCGCAGACTTTAATCAGACTGACTGGGAAATTAACAAAGCCATTGACGGAAAAAAAGAAACTGCATGGGGCATTCATCCTCAAGAAGGAAAATCACACCAATCCGTTTTCATCTTCAAGGAACCTATATCAATCTCCAAATTAACTACCATTAAAATCACACTTGACCAAGTTCACGGCGGGAGCCATTTAATTGGTCGATTACGAGTTGACCTAACAGGAAGCAAGTATCCTGACGCCGAACTGAAAATTCCGGAGAAAATCGCCAAGATCATTAGGGCATCCAAAGATGAGCAATCCCCCGAACATAAAGGCGCTCTCGCATTACATTACTTAAGAACCAAAAACTCAGAAAATCTAGCCACCCTTCCTGACCCTGGAAAAGTCTTTGCCGTAACAAGTAACTTCACTGCTATCGGAAATTTTAAACCTGCCATAAAACCTCGAAAAGTACACATTCTTGAACGAGGGAACATCCATTCACCCAAAGAGATCGCTACTCCTGGAGCACTTTCCTGTATTCCCGATTTACAATCAAGATTTCAAATCCCCAAAGAAAGCAATGAGGGTACGCGACGTTTGGCTCTTGCTGACTGGCTCGCTGACAAAAATAACGTACTCACTTGGCGCTCAATCGTGAACCGAGTCTGGCACTATCACTTCGGTCGCGGAATAGTTTCAACTCCTAACGACTTTGGCAAGATGGGAACCGTCCCAACTCATCCCAATTTACTGGACTGGTTAGCTGTTGAATTTCGCAACCGGGGCGGAAGTCTAAAGTGGTTACATAAAACGATCGTCTTAAGCAAGACGTACCGCCAATCAACAAATGATCAACCCGAATGCCAAAGCATCGACTCTGAAAACAAACTCCTCTGGCGAATGAACCGTCAACGACTCGACGCTGAATCCATTCATGATACAGTTCTGAGCATTTCTGGCATGCTCGACTTAACAATGGGCGGACCCTCAGCTCGACAATTTACTAGTAAAAAAGGAATACATGTTACTCCGACGCTCGATTATCTGGGCTTTAATCCAGATGACCCCGCAAACTTTAGACGTAGCGTCTACCGGTTCGTTTTCCGGACTGTACCTGACCCACTGATGGAGGCACTCGATTGCCCAAATGCATCGCAACTAGCACCTCGTCGAGCATCATCTGTGACAGCACTACAAGCATTAGCAATGTTAAATAATCGGTTCCTAGTACGCCAATCAGAGCACATCGCTAATAAACTTAAAAATGAAGCTGATCCTATTGGCGAGCTGTTCCTACGAGCCTATGGCCGTCCAGCCACTGCTTCAGAAATTATGGCTGTCACAAAATATAAGGATGAGCACGGCCTCGCAAATGCCTGTCGTATCATCATTAATAGTAGCGAATTTCTCTACATCCAATAATCAAAATGCGATCACCAATCAACAGACGTGAGTTTCTTCTGCGTAGCGGTGGGGGATTCGGTGGTCTTGCTATGTCGCAAGTGCTGGGGTCTGAAAGATCGATACCTCACCACGCACCTAAGGCAAAACGTGTAATTCAATTATTCATGAATGGCGGCGTTAGCCAAATGGATACTTCTGACCCTAAACCAAAACTAAAAGAACTTAATGGCCAAGCCTTCGATCCCGGCACCGGAGCACTGGTTGAATCGGTGACTAATTCGCCGGGATTCAAAGTGCTAGCCAGCCCCTTCGAATTCAAGCAACACGGCCAAAGTGGCCGTTGGGTTAGCAATGTATTTCCCCACATGGCAAAGATAGTCGATGAACTGACTTTCCTAACCTCCATGACATCCAAGACTAACGTGCATGGGCTCGGTAGCTACATGCAAAATACCGGATTCACTCTACCTGGATTCCCATGCATGGGTGCATGGATTAGTTACGGTCTGGGAAATATCAACAAGGATCTTCCCGAATTTGTCGTAATGCCCGACCCAAAAGGATTACCCTACAATAATCTTGGAAATTTTACTGCTGGGTTCCTCCCAGCGAAACATCAAGGCACAGTAATCAACGTCAAAAGTAATTCACCGATCAATTACCTATTCCCGCCTCAGGAAGCAAAACAAATCACAGCACAAAGCGAATCGGACGGTCTTGAGCTTCTGAGATCCCTCAACCAAAATTACGCACAGCGGTTCCCGCTCGACTCTGAACTCGAAGCACGCATTAAATCATACGAACTCGCTGCACGGATGCAGTTGAGTGCACCTCATATCTTTGATCTCTCAGGAGAAACTCAAGCAACTAAAAATCTATATGGTTTAGAAGAAGATAAGACAGCAGATTTCGCAAGACGCTGCATCATTGGCCGTCGAATGCTTGAAAATGGTGTTCGCTTCGTACAGATCTGGAGCGGAGCCGGTGGACCAACCAATAATTGGGATAACCACGCCAACATCAGCACCGAACTTCCTAAAATGACACGACAAGTCGATCAACCAATTGCCGCATTAGTAAGAGATTTAAAATCCCGCGGAATGCTCGAAGATACACTTGTAATTTGGACGACTGAATTTGGCCGCATGCCTTTCAGTCAAGGCCAAGCAGGTCGCGATCACAACGGAGGAACTTTCGTTACCTGGCTTGCCGGAGCCGGCATAAAACCAGGCGTTGCCCACGGACAAAGCGATGAATGGGCATGGAAAGCAAAAAAAGAAATTTGGTGTTACGACCTTCACGCGACCATTCTACACCTCTTAGGAATAGACCACGAAAAACTCTCAGTCCGCCACAACGGTATCAACCGACGCCTCACAGACGTTCACGGTCATGTCATTAATGAGATCTTAATTTAGTGTCCTGACAATTTAAGGAATCCAAAACCTCCGTCCGAACAGGCCATTATATAGTGACCATGTGACTCCTCATATAACCCAGAGCATGATTTTTCCCACTCTGTGAGGGGTGAGAATCCCAATCTTTTAAGATTAAATTAATTTTTTATATTTAGTACATTAATGCAATTAATGATTGCTATCGCAACATAGTTGCATTAAAATAAATGCATTGTCTTAATAAATGAAACCAATCAAAAATTTCTTTTTAGCTATATTTTTGCCCGTAATTTACCTTGAACTCGGGCATTCTCAGGAAAAAACATTTGAGTACAACGTCGACGAACAGAAAAAACTATCAGAAGGGCTTTTATTTGTACCTGAAGTTTTCCTCAACTTAACGGGATCAGTTTTAGATTCCGACACGCCAGTCTCGGGTTTAGCAACTAGTGAACATGATCCACAAAAAGACTATCAAATTCATCCAGTTGAACTTCACATTGACGCCCAACTTAATGAAAGCATCTCTGGCCTAGTCTATGGTACTGCTCTTCAGAATGAAGATGATGAATGGGAAACTGGAATAGAGGAAGCTAAGATTACGTACGATTTTAATGATTCGTTAAGTATCTCGGGTGGACAATTCTTGAATCGTTTTGGGTTTCAAAATCAAAATCATGTTCACATGAGAGATTTTGCGAATCAAAATTTGCAGAATAGCCGACTCCTTTCTGATGGAGAATTAATTACTCGCGGTATTGAATTTAATTATAAACCAAAAAACCGCTTATCTTTCAACTTTGCCACCGGTAAGGCAAGAGTGCACGATCATGGGCATGGTGACCACGATAATCACGAGGGAGAAGATCATGACGATCACGAAGAACACCACATTGAAGCTGATGGGATTAATATCTCAGACTGGATAGCCTCAACCGATGTTAGATACTTTCTTGATGAAAATCAGACCCTAATGGTTTCAGGATCACTCGCCGTAGGGGAAAATGAGTTTGGAACTAAGACTTCGGCTTATGGTGCAGGTGTTCAAAAACTTTGGGGAGGTCATGACCACGATAACGGCTTCGAATTCTGCGAAGGAGCTACAAAACTGAAAGCTGAAATAATTGGGAGAAGTGCGGAAGTTAAACATGAGGACGGCGATTCCGATGATGTTAGTGACTGGGGTTTCTCAGCAGCCTTATATTACGGCCTCACCGAGATGACCACATTATCATTTCGGCAAGAATACATCTCAGATTTAGCTGAGCTTGAACTCGAAGAGAGGCACAGAACCTCTTTAGCTCTTACAAGAAATTTAACGAACAATGTATTAGGACGTATTCAATACGATTATAATCGCGCTGATTCCATTGAAGATGAACATGCTCTATGGTTACAGTTACAGTTACAGTTACAGATTGTTATAGGCGGATCAGGTGATTCACACGCGAATCATAACCATTAACCCGCCACAAAGAGTCTGGTTTAAAACTAAATTACAATACAACTTTTCGTCGTTGGTTCGGTAGACGAAAGCAATTGAATAACAAGCTGTCCTCTTCCTTCAAGCGAAGTTAGTTAAGGGAAGAAGGGCGGCTTTTTATTTTCAAAGGAAGCATTCCAATTAAATCGTGCGATAGAAAATTTCACTTGTAGTACTCAATTTTGCGTGGTTTTACACCAAGTTTCTCATAATTAAAACCGGCCTTTAGTGGCTTGTAATCACCAATGATGGCAACATTACCATTCTTGATTCATTAGGCAATGATCCCTTCTATTACCCTACCATGAACATCGGTGAGACTTTCTTTGCGTCCTTGGTGAAAGTAAGTAAGCAATTCATGGTCCATACCCATAAGATGTAGGATAGTGGCATGTATATCATGCACATGGACACGATCGACCACAGCTTCAAAACCAAATTCATCGGTTTCTCCATAAACTGTCCCCCCCTTGACCCCACTACCAGCCATCCACATTGAAAAACCATAAGGATTATGATTACGACCAGGCGCATCCTTACCCTCACTGAAAGGCATGCGACCAAACTCCCCACCCCACACCACTAAAGTTTCATCAAGCAAGCCTCGCTGATCAAGATCCTCTAGCAGAGCAGCGATTGGTTGATCCACTTCGGATCCATGACGACCATGATTCTTCTCTATTGATTCATGAGCATCCCAGGTCTCCTCCAAGTGCCCTCCACCAGAATATAACTGGATAAAACGGACTCCCCTTTCAACTAAGCGTCGAGCAATTAGACAATTCTTACCAAATTCATCAGTCGGAAAATTGCCCACACCGTACGATTCTAATGTTTGCCGAGATTCATCTGAAAGATCCACAGCTTCTGGAGCTTCGGCCTGCATCCTGTAAGCGAGTTCGTAATTCTGAATTCTCGCAGCAAGCTCTTCCGATTCTTCTCGATCCATGAGGTGCTTACGATTAATTTTATCAAGGAAGTCAAGTTGGTTGCGCTGAGCTTTACTTGTGAAATTGTTTGGCCCACTTAAATCAAGGATTGGACTTCCCGTTGGTCGGAACAGAGTCCCTTGGTAGGTCGCAGGCATGAATCCACTTGACCAGTTAGGCATACCACTAATTGGCCCTCCTCTCTTATCAAGCATGACAACATAAGAAGGGAGGCTATCATTTTCACTTCCCAATCCGTAGGTCACCCAGGTTCCCAGAGAAGGGCGACCAATTAATGGCATCCCTGTATTCATCTGCACTAGAGCAGACCCATGAGCATGGCTATCCGCGTGACAAGAACGAATCACCGCCAACTTATCGGCGTGCTTGCGGATATTGGGGAAATAATCTGAAACCATAATTCCACTCTCTCCGCCAGGACGGAATGGGCGCCAATTAGGAGTAAGAAAACCCACTCTCCTTCCTCCAGAATTAATGTAGCTTTTATCCTGAGGTAAAGATTTACCAGCAAACTTCCTTAACTCAGGCTTATAATCGAAAGTGTCAACCTGGCTTGGTCCACCATTCATCATTAAGAAAATACAACTCTTAGCCTTAGTTTTAAAATGAGATGGCCTAGGCTCTAGAGGACCATCTGACGCGAGACTCTTTTGGGGGAAGAATCCGCTTCCAGAAAGTAATGATGCTAATGCCAGGCCAGAAAACCCGCCTCCCATTTCCCAAGCAAATTCCCTCCTAGTCTGTCCACAAGGGAAAGAACTTCTATGTGACCGATTAATCAATATAAAGAAATTCGTTAGAGTTTAGTAAAACGTGACAAACTGAAGCGAGCCCTTGAAGCTCTGGATCCATGACCGGCTTTTTTCTCAAAGAATAGTTCATAGTTAAATCGTACTTTTTAGCAAGTAGTTTACTGATGGATTCCATTTCCTGTGGCTCTAATTGACGCTCATAGACAAGCAATTCCGCAATGTCACCTTGCCAGTATTCCCCTTCTATATTCCCTTGTTGCCCAATGACCCATTCTGTGTCCATTCTCCTTTCCTTTAAAGAAGAACTCCGGGTCGCCAAAGTCTGCCCATTAAAATTAATTTGGCTACCTAATCTTCCACTAGATGCAGAAAGAAGAAATCCATGACCGGGGGCACCAATGACCTTATCCTTGCTTGAAAAGTCATCAGAGAACCTAACCGTCGATTTTCCAGTCAACCCCAAGAACAACGAGTTAGTTGAGTTTCCTGCGCGGCCATTCCAGTTAGAAATAATTTCCCGGTGCTCCTCTGAAGAGGATCGGTCACTTGCAACTGCAAAAAATGTAAATTCCTGGCCCTTGATCACCTGACCCTTAATTTTAAGGAACTCTCTTTTGCCACTGAACCGCATAGCAGGTTTATTTCCTATGGCCTTGCCCACATAAATTGGCCTCCGCCCTGAATCGGCCTGAGTCACATCATGCCCATTACCTGAAAGGTCCTTCCAAAGTAATAATTTGCCATTAGAATCAGTAGTCTTTCCAGCATCAGCAGATACCCAAAAATGAAGCCCTGAACTGGGCACTTTATCCACAGCGGGTGATCTACCCCTTACTTGCATTGCCTTATCATTGACATCTTTGAAATGAGTCACCTGTTGATTATAATGGTCCAACGCAGTAGTTAACTCATCTACTGACGGAGCACGCCCTAAAATCTTTTTCCATGCAAAGGAAATTGCATCCTTTTTAGAATTAGAAATCTCATTCGCATGATTAGCCAATCGCTGACTCCTTGCGTGAACAAAATGATTATTTAGCATTGCAAGTGATTGTGAAACGACAGTCGTTGAGTTGCGATTGCCGCACGGCTTCTCACTACTTGGAAAATCAAATGCCGTCATAAGAGGGACTAAGAGATGCCTCTTAGAAATCATATAGACACTTCGGCGAAATTGTTCCTTGAGGGGCGATGGAGTCCATGCGCTACTCTTGCGCGAAAACCCTTCCAGAGCTTCCGCAGCAAGTTCAGGATAAAAGCTTTTACCACCCATTCGCAAATCAAGCTCTCCAGAAACATGAAGTAAGGAATCTCTTAATGACTCCGCATCCATTCGCCGCATATTATTTCTCCAAAGCAGTTTATTACCGGGATCAACAGACATGCACTTCTCTGCCTTTGGATGAAGGGAACTTTGTTGGTAGGTATCAGATAGTACTATTTTTCTAATGACCCCTTTAATGCTCCAGCCCCCCTTAATAAAGTCATTCGCGATCCAATCCAGTAATTCAGGATGAGTCGGACGAGTTGATTTAAAACCAAAATTATTTGGAGTAGCTACAATTCCTTTACCCATTAAATGCTGCCAGATGCGATTTACCATCACACGGGCAGTGAGAGGATTGCTTGGATTAGTAATAAAATCAGCAAGTTGGAGTCTGCGCCAAGATGTTCTAGATTCTTTGGGCGGACTAATTAAAGGTCGGTCCAGATGAGGAGCCAATGAAAGATGTCCAGGCTCAATGACCTTAGATTTCTTATCAGGATCACCATTAATTAATAAGTGTAATGGTGGCGGGTTACGATGAACGTCAGTCCAGCCAAAGACTTCTTTGTGCCCCAGCTGTTCAGCATTGGGCCCACCCATTATTGCCCCGCTACCCGGCTCAATTGTTCCTGCCCAAAAAGCAGCGGCCATGCGGTAATAATCCTGTTGCGGTATAGGATCAAATTTATGATCATGACACCGCGCGCACCGTACTGTCATGCCAAGAAAGGCCGTACTAACTACATCCACCATATCTTCAAGTCTTTCGTATTTATACTCTTGCGCATCATTGGGCTCATCATTCCATGTCCCCGCACGCAGCATCCCGGTAGCAATTACCGAGGACTCATTGCTATTATCTATTTCGTCTCCAGCCAATTGCTCTGTTACGAACTGGTCATAAGGCATATCAGAATTAAAAGCTTTTATGACCCAGTCTCTATATTTCCAGATGTGAGGCTTCACAGCATCACGCTCATACCCATTTGTTTCTGCGTATCGAACAACATCAAGCCAATGCCTTGCCCACCGCTCTCCAAACCTTGGGGAACCTAATAATCGCTCTACCAACTCAGAGTAAGAATTCTTATCTTCAGAATGAGAAAAATCTTTTATCTCTTCATGGCTTGGAGGAATTCCTATTAAATCAAAATGAAGCCGGCGAATTAAAGTATATTTATCAGAGGGAGGAGAAGGCTCAATGTTTTGTTCCTTTAAACGATTTTTAATAAAGGCATCAATTGGTTTAACATTTTTATCGCCCGATATTTCAGGGACTGCGGGCTGCTTAACTTCGCTCAATGACCACCAATCAAGACCGGCCCGATCTGCACCTATAATGGACTGCACAGAAATCAAAATGATTCCCAGAATTTGAGAATATGCACGCATAATTAAAGTAAATTATGATGAATTTAAATATCATGCGATAGAAAACTTTTACTTATAATACTCAACTTTGCGTGGTTTTACACCAAGCTTCTCATAATTAAAACCGGCCTTTAGTGGCTTGTAATCACCAATGATGGCAACAGAACGATCCGCCTTAATATCTTTTTCCAAACCCAACCCCCAATAAACTGCGTTGACCGTCATCCTCCTTACACCATCATTTTCCAAGTCCTTCGCTGAACCCATTGTGAAATGAAAAACCCTCGAATCCAGACCTTTGTTTCCTGTCCATTTTTTTGTCCAAGCGACAGGCAATGGTTCTTTCTTGGTGTTGGGCGGAGCATCCTTTTCAAGATTGATCAATGGCTGCCCTAAAACCAATGATGTGCAATCCTCTGGAAAAGGGTTCTTATCATTATGACAACGGTAAACATCGGAAGTACCCCAGATATTCCCCACTCCGCTAAGAATAGGATGTTTCTTGTTTTCAGAGACAATTACTCCGCGCGTTGCTTCACGATGCCAACCACCGTGGTGCCCCATGAATGTACCGCCCAACATTTCACGCAGTGAAACATTTTTTCCGCCCTTCTTGTATTTTAACCCACCCCAGAAACCATGATTGGCAGTCCTCAGAGCAATGAATGGTTTCCCTGAATCAAAGTAATCATAAAAGTACTGCATCTGCTCTTCCGGTAGATGCATGAATCGAGAAATCCAAATCAGACAGTCAGCTTTAGCTAAAAGAGCAAGGCCTGGGATATTATGTCGTTTTGTTTTGTCTTTGAACGGAGCTGGCACGGTCGGATCCACTTCATTTTTTTCATTAACCGAAAACAAAACAGTACAATCAAAGCCATGATGTTTGGAAAGGACTTTTGCCAACATCGGCATGGATTGTTCACTGCGATATTCCTGCTCAGCCGCAATCAAAACAACGTGCCGATTCTTTCCGGGGCCTTTAAGTCCTGGATAAGTTAACCATAAGTCACTTTGATTGGCGCTGGTTTTGGAGTTTCTTTGCTGAGCTTCCAGGCCCTCTGAAAAAATCATACAGAGAATGGATAAAAAAGTGACTTTGATTTTTTTTATAACGTATAGGTTCATTATTTTTTCACTATTTCAGTAGCGGCAGTTTTTGTTCCTCAATTTGCAGAGAGAGATGACCGCGCGGCGGTTGAAGCCCACGACGTGGATGATTGTAACGCAAAAAACTGGTCACCGCGAGGGTGACCTTTCCTCCTTTAATTTCATCGCGGAAATCGCCATAAATATAGCAGCCACGAGGCTGCCCCCCCTGCCTGACTGCAACTCCGATTTTTGACTCGCCTAGTAACTTACCATTGAGATAGATGGCGTAACCTTCGCCGGAATTCACGTGAGCCGATCCACCCACCACGATGCGGTAGCGGTGATCTTTCTTCAGCGGCGGAAGCTCTACCGTGCAACGAACCAGCAGGACTTCATTTTCCCATAAAGTATGCGGTTTTTCACTACACCGACAAAATATTGCAGTGCAGGTTTCGGACAGCTGTGCCAACTTACCGTCCAGTTGCCCAAATGGTTGCAGGGCTTTTTTCCAGCCTGCCTTACCTGCATCGAACTCAGGCATATTCCAAATTTCCACACCTGTGGGATAGGTTACTTTACGGTAGCGACTACCTTTCTCCTTTGGTTGACTCTCCTTCGGATCAAAGCTGTAGTAACTCCACTGAAGTTTATTAAAATCAGGACCGAAAGAATGCCAATCGTAATCATCGATTCCAGCCGCACGGTAGCAGTTGGCAAGCCCATACATTGCGCCACGCAAAAACTGATTTTCTCTTTGCGGCCGTTCATCGGATACTTCTTGAAGTAGAACCTTGCTGTAACGCGGATTGGCAACATAAGAAGCTGCGATACCATCAAGGATAATTGGCTTCAACGCTTTCTGCGCAGCGGATTTTTTCTCTTCCGACAGCTGCGCTCCCTTCTCTACAATGACGTGTTTAGGACGCGGAGCCAGCGGAAAGGATTCCGCTTTTCCGCCGAGAATCCTGACCATCGCGCGCCCTAGGGCATCCCCAATCAACATGTAGGTCTCGGCATTTCGGTTGTAGTGATAATCCTCACCCTTTGGTGACTCATCGATCTCGCGCCAGAAATCACGGGTGTCGACTGAAGCAACGTTACCGCCATACTCTGGATGTTTCTTGGCATCACCAACGGCCATCTGGGCCTGGTGAATATTCAAAAACTTCTCCTGCATATTGTGCCCGCCAAATCCGATAGTAGCGACCACTGTCGGCAGTTTTGGCAGTTTAAACTCCTTACGAACGTCATTGATCAGGTTACTCAAATTTTTTTCGTATTCTTCGATCAATACCTCACTGAAGCTGTCCTTGTGGCCTTGGAACCAGACAAACCCAGCAATCTCATAGCCCTGTCCCTTGTAACCAGGAACGACCTTGGCAATGTTATTCAAAGTCTTGCTAACACCTTCGATCATTAGCTTATATTCGGCTGATTCGAACTGATTATCGGGATCAGTTCGACCACTAGATGGTGGACGAAAGTCAAACCCTAGCGAGCGATTACCTTGAGCTGTTTTGATCAACAGAACCTGCTCTCCATGAAACGTGCCAAGCACATGGCCAAATCCGAGTTCCGGACCAATGGACTTACCGTTGGATATGGCACTCAGAGGTGAACCCTTGCCGTCCTTCGCCAACCGTGCCTCCTGAAAATAGACATCTTGTCGAACCGTCCATTCGCCTTTTGCATCTACCAACCAGGGAAACTTTCCCTCCCGCTTGGCCACTGCCTCAAGATCACCGTTACCCAAGAGATCGATCTTTTGCATCCAGAACCTCGGAGGGACGCCCTTGGACCCGGAGATCTTGAACTTGTAACGTTTGTCTGGTCGGAGCGTGATAGCTTGCTTGACTGGCTTGTCACCCAACTCGCGCCGGTAGACTTCCTTGCCATCGATTTGCATAACACTGTAGGAATTATCACCGAATCCACAGTGTAATTGATAAACCCCATATTGGGGGACCGCCAACTGTCCTTCGGCAATCGACTCATCGGTCTTCTTACCACTGGGAAGATAAATGGCCAATGGAGAAGCCTTGTAGTTGCCCACTTTATAAATCTGTAAGGGTCCATCAGGAACACCGGAATCCGAGCTCAAGAAGACTCCATCATAAACATTCTTGGCTCCACTTAAGTTACCCATGCCAACCATGTTAGACTGGCCGGCCAAAATATAGACCTTAACCGGTTTGGTTACATCACCCGGTTTACCATCAGGATCGGGCAATGGAAATGGAACTTCAGCGGCAAGTGTTGAGTAGAACAGTAACGCTGAGGCGGGTAAAAGAAGAATTAATCGGATCATGTGGAATGGCTTCATTCTTGTTTGGATTTACTTTGGATTCAATCACTTCCCTTCGAGCAACTTCACCATTGACTCACCCATAGCTCGGCCGATGTCCATGTAAGTCTGCGCGTTGCCCTCGTAGTGACTGTTGGAAGCGCCTCCCTGACTGAGGGGGTGGGTGTAAACGGTACTAACATTCCCCTTGAATTCCGGATACTTACCTGCATCTCCATCCACGGCGAGTTGGGCATCAAGGATCAGTTTCTCGTTCCCTTCCGCGCTATTCTTTGCGGTTTGGCCAAGTGTGGCGATGACAAACTTTGCTTGAGGGGCTTTGAACTCCTCCCGCAGGATTTTAATGAGGTGGACGAGATTCTCTTCGTAACGACTGGCGTGTCCGGCATTGTAGCGATCCTTGTCACCTTGCCACCAAGCAAATCCCTCGATCTCATAACCCCTCCCTTTCCAATGCGGGAACTGCTCATCGAAGTTATTGAGTACCTCATGCGCAGCACTAAAGCAATCGTCGTATTGCTTGCCGGCATACCAACCAATTGGCTTCGGCTCGGTGCCCTTGGCCCATGACTCGGGGGATTGCTTATAGCCTGCATAGATTTTTCCGCCGTACTCATACTGCTTCCTACCAGGCGGAAGAAAATCCCACCCAAGCGACCGATTTCCCTGCGAAGTCTTTAGAATCAGCACCGGATCTTCATCATAATTACCGACCATATGGCCAAATCCCAACTCCGGTCCAATCTTGCCTGATCCCACTCCGAGCCAACGGCTTCCCGTGGCTGTAACGACTCCCTTGTAGTAAACATCATCACGCGCGACCCACTGACTCTTGTCATTCTTCAAGTAGGGATACTTGCCTTCATAGTTGACCAAAGCAGAAAGCGTTCCCGGAACATCCAAGCGAACAATCCAACCCAAGCCATTCGCATCATTGGTCAAGTAGGTGATCTTGAAGGGAATCTTTTTCCCGCCTTCGAGCTTGATACCAGTGCGTACAATCTCCTTGCCGACCTCTTTACGATGAACCTCTTTACCATCGACCTCCATGACATTTTGCATAGAGCCTCCATAACCCGGACGAAATTCGTACATTCCAGTTTTTTTCACTTGGACAAAACCTCTTGTCACCTGAGCCCCTCCGCCGGGATACGGAGATGGATTAGTTCCTCCGAATTCCTCCAGCTTGATTGTTTTAATGGGCTTCAATTCATCATAGTTTTCCTTCGAGTCATATAAACCTTCATAAACCGACACCACCGGATCGATAAACTCCGATCCCCACCTACTACTTCCACCATCCACTTTGCCGGCACCCACCATGTTGGATTGACCTGAAAGTATATAAACTTTTATAGGCTTAGAATCCCCCGCCTCTTTTTTTATTGCATAAGCAGCACAAATTGAGTGATTTAAAAAAGTTAAAACAATTAAGAAATTAATAGATTTGTTCATTGTAAAGGTTAGCAGTTTATTTAGTTTTAATTTCTGAATATCATTCAGCCATTCCCGCCAACTCAGCGGCAATATTTTTGAGGCTTTTTGGCCATTGATCAAAGTTTGTGCTCTTAGCTCCCGAAATCCTGGGGGCAGTAATTCCTTCGACTAGAGAGTTCGTCGGTTGAGCATAAAGAAACTGGATATTGTTTTGGCCATACGTATCCGGGAGACTTCTGGCGTGGATTTCCAGTTCAGCCGCATAATGAGCCGGATTCTCACCTATATTGCTTTCCGATGGCACCCAGATCACCCCCGAGACACCCATCGGAGTCAACGGACTCACACACCAATTATAGGCATAGGTTGGAATGGTATCCGGTGATACGGAATCACCCTTGCCGGCTTCCGGGAAGGCGGGTGACTGAAGAGCAAAGGTCGATGAGACCTTACCTTGCTTGTCTGCCTCGGTAATATTTTGAACGAAAACCTGGACCTCCTCAAGATGCTTGGCGACGGCCTTCTTTGCCACCTCGGAATTGGGGGACTCGAGGAACAACTCGTCGAGGCGGTCCTTGAAGTTCGGATTCTTCACGTCCCTGACACCTTGAAAGGATGTCCAGGATAGTGGGGAGGCGAATTGTCGATTACGTCCTCCTTGTCCCGATGACATTGTGATAAACCCCTGCGGGATGCCCGGTCGATTCAAGGTCTTAGCAAACTCATAGGCAAACATGGTGATCCCGCTGCTTTCCTTCGAGAAATCAGCGCTCAACCAATGGGATCGGTATTTTCCACTACCAGTTTCAAAACGACGCTTCCTCGGGATGGGAAAGCTGCTTGCATTGGTCTTTCTGCAAAACTCTCTCACCAGCGGCATTATCTTGGGCAACTCGATCTCTTTGGCGCGCCTATCGTAAGGCCACTCGGTGGACAGCAGCGTGCTCCCTGTCAGGTACCAGACGTCCCCAATGAGAATGTCCCTGACCGTGCGGTGGAAGCCATGACTGGACTCGACCTCGAGGGTAATCGGCTTGACCGCGACCTTCCTTGACGGGAAGGTCACCGACCACTGCTCCAGGTCATTGGGAAAAACGGTTTGTGCAACACCATCAAGGGTAACTGTTACTTTGACGCCTTTGTTCACATGCCCCCAGATTTTTATCGGGTGATCTCGCTGAAGAATAACTCCATCGCGGTAATACTCTGCCACCTGCAAGATGGGGTAATTGGGATCAGTCCAACGAGCATGCTTCGCCTTGAGGGCCGCGGCTTTTTCCAGGTCGTCTTCCTCGAATATAAACTTCCCGTCGACGGCAGCGAAGGGGGTTGCCGGCAGGCCGGCCTTGTTGTAGAGATTGGAATTCTCTGGTACGGCATTATAGGCATACTGCACGCCGATCGGAGAAGGCACCTTTGCTGAAGTGACCGCCACGGTATCTTCAATAATCACCGCCTCGGAAGCATGCCACTTCCTGTCTTTACCGCATAGTCGGAAATGATTGAGCTTGGCTCCCGAGGTGAGCTTGGCGGGTTCCACAAACTTCCCCGGTTCACGGCGATTCTTGGCCATGCCCTTGCTGCCGACCATCAAACCACCGAAGAGACTTTCCTTATCAAAGGAGACCACCACTTTTTTTCCTTCCACCTTATAGCCGCTGTAGATCGGACCGGTGTAGGCAACGTTCTTGTCGTATTGTTTGGAGAGGGCCCAGCGCGCCATGCGCATTCCGGGGTGCAGCTTGTTATAGTAGTGTATGCCCCCGGGGTTGGCCGAATTAATGTCGGATTGCACGACCATTCCAACATTTTCGCGATTGTTGGCAAAGTACATGTGCTGCACCTGACGGATGTCGGCAAATCCGACGTTATCGGGGTCAGGAGACCCGTAGGGTTGCATCTGAGTAAAATAGAAAGGCATCTCCGGCATGCCCCAAGCATCTCTCCATCCTTTGACCAGAGCTTCCATCCTGGCTGCGTAAATCCTACCATCCCCACTGTTGCTGGTCCCCTGACACCAGATAGCACCCCGAATGGAATAAGGGATAACGGGAGCAATCTTGCCATTAAAGAACTGGGAGGGCCCGCGCCACATGCCGGCGATTCCAGGGAGACTAGGGCGGGCGGGCATCTTGCCCCCGGCCTCCCCAATCCTGCCGGCTTCCTCCTGCCATGCCTTTAAGTCCTTGTCGTATTTCACGAAAGCATCACGGCCTTGCTTGGTGAGCGGATCCGCATCGCGCATGAGGTCAGTATCGCCCTTAAGTTTCGTGTGTGCCTCAATTGCTTCGCGCTGGGCAAAAGCCTCAATCCGCGTGTTGCTGTGAGCACTGAGCAGGATTCCAATTGGAACGTTCAATTCCTTATAGAGCTCGTGGGCGAAGGATAGGGAGAGTGCCGAGAAGCCACTCGCGGCGGAGGCTTTCTTCCAGCCCTCCTCAGAGGTAGCTCTTTTCTGCGGATAGAGGGCGGACACAGTATTAACGTTGATCTCTCGGATAGGAACATCCTCCTTGGAAGATGCAAGTTCCCGGGCCAACTCGTTGCACATGCTCTTGCCGGCTACCCAGACCATATTGGACTGACCGGAAGAGAACCAGACCTCACCGACCAGTACCCCCTTGAGCGAAATAGATTTTTCTTTGTCGTTCTTCACCTCAAATGCCCGTTCTTCCGCGGATGCCTTCAGGGGATCCAGCTTCACCATCCATTCTCCATTAGGGTCCGCCACCGCAGCCTTGCTTTGCCCGGAAAACTCGACGGTAATCTTGTTGCCCGGTTCGTCGAACCCCCAGACGGGCACCTCTGATTCTCGTTGCAGAATCATATTATCCGTAAAAGGTACCGCCAATTCCAATTGCTGCTCTTCAGCTAATAAATTAATTGCCGACGATAGTATCAAGAAAATAGATAAGAGAATTTTATTCATGTTTTTTACTAGAGATGAAATTAAATGCCAACTGACCTATTCTTTGACTAGTACTAGTAACTGTGATTTCCAACCCGGTTTGTTGCGCGTACCGAAGCCCCCAACTTCGACTAAGAGGTAGTCGTTGCCATCGATGTTTCTGGGTTTCATCTTGAGAGCCTGAAACTTGGTCAGATCCATCAGCGTATCTCCCGACCATGCCCAGACCGGATTGTCCGTCCTGCCTCCATCTTTGAAGGTCATCTTAGAGAACAGAGGGCGATTGACGCGAGTTTTCTTCTCGGGATCAAAGTCAGAAATATCGACAACTTGGGCAACTATTTTCCAAGATCCCATTATCTTCGGGTTATTTATAAATTGGCCATCCCAGCGGAACTTGACCGCCGAAGCCGACTTTTCCCGGTCCTCCGGATCCTGCATGTTCTGCCATTGCGAGGAGAGCATGGGAACGATGGAAGCGGACTTGAAGACGAGGCCATCCTCCATGGGAGGCAACTTCTGTTCCTCGATATGTAGGCTGAACTTGCCCTGAGGAACGGGCTTACTCGGCTTGACCGAGTACTTGTCGTTGTTGCGCAGGAAAGTCATGGCTGCAATGCAGACATTGCCCCCGCTCAGGTCATCCATGAACTCTCTGGTAAAATAGGCTCCCTTGGGCAGTCCGCCCGAGCCCCGCCCGTTGCAGGTCTTGGCCTCGATCAATTGCTTTCCGTTAACGTAGATGATGTGTCCCCCACCGGAACCAACATGGTTGCCGTCGTTGATCCGAAGGCGGTAACGATGGCCTAGCTTGATCGGTGGAACCTCGAAATGCTGGCGCAATAGAAGAACTTCCTTTTCCCAGAAGGTATTGATCTTGGCTCCTCCATAGCAACCGGGACCAATGCAACCGGCACCACATTTGTGGACAGGCCCGGCCGGGAGTTTGCCCATGTAATGGCCGAAGGGGCTCTTGCCCCACTTGAACGCACCCCGGTTATTCGCATCATTGGCCTCGAAGGCGGTTTCGTACCACTTGTCCATGTCCTTGGGCATCGTCACCTTGCGGTAACGGGTAATAAGCTGGTCGAAGGGCACCTGCTCGGAGGCAATCGGGTCAAAGCTGTGATAGCTCCACTTGGCATTGCGCAAGTCCAGGAACATTTTCCAGTCGTATTCCTTTTGGCCTGCCCGATCGTAGAGGGCGGACAATTCATCGATGACATCCCTTGAACCGCCGGGATAACCGGACTGGGTCTCGCCGCCTGCCAACTGTTTAAGTCGGGCCCGGTTCCTTCCGACATACTCGGGGATCAATTCCTCCATGATGATGGGGTTGATCGCCTTCTTGAGCTTGGGACCGAATCGAGAGGAGTCGGCATTGAGAAAGAACTTCTTGTAAGGAAGTATTTCTTTGGGCTTGCGCTGACGAGCAATTTCGTAGAGCACATCCAACCCGCCCGGCACATCGGCCAGCGACTCGGCAATGGCTTCCAGATGAAACTCGAAAGTGGATGTGGTATCGAGACCGCCGGGAGCGGTCTTTGAACCTGCATAGCCCGTGAAAGTTTCTTCTAAGGTTTCTGCGGCTAACTTCTGCACCGCAGGCCCAGCCTCATTGATCTTAGATCGAATGCCCTTAGTAAGTCCTCTCGTGACCGACACGCGCTGATTATTACGAATAAGATCTCCTATCGCGGGAAGAACCCGTTGATAACACCGCTCATCCGCAACGATCGGAGTCAGCGCGGTGAGAGTTGCGTTTTTTAACCAATTCTCTTCATGCTTAAGATATGGTAACAGTAGATCAATGAACGGAGCGATCTGGTCAGCTGAGCCATGACCAATGATTTGCAGAGCAGCATCCTTAACCCACCAGGATTCGTGTGTGTCCTTAACGGCCTTTACCGCAAGCTCAAAAACTTCAGAAGTAATCATATCTGGCTTATGCAAGATGGCTCCAAACATGACCCGGCGGACACGTGGATCATGGTGTTCCAGAAACTCCGTCACCAAATTCATACGCACCTTTCCGCCGGCCGCTTTCCGCCCGATGTAGCCGCTGTTGATGCCGAGCGCCTTGTAGGCGGCTATGTTCCGAATGTTGTGCTCCTGATGATGGATATAGCGCCGAATCTCATCATCAGTGGGTTGCTCGGCGCTATGAAAACGGCGAAGAAATGCCAAACTCGAATCGTTGACTAAGGTCTCGTCTGATAAATCATGCTTCTTGTCCTGATTATCAGGAACTGCATCAAGTGAAAGAAAAAGGTTATCAGCCTCGGTTCCCCAAAGCTGCTTAGGCAGCTGGTAAGACTTGGAAAACTTAGTGGGTGGAGCACCTGTGATGCGTAAGGTTTTACGAGGTATAGTATAAGTCAGAGGATAAGCCACACCCCATAATTCCTTATCATATCCGGATCCACCAAGAATACCAAACGAACCGTCAAATCGACGCGATAAGTCATAGTGCCATTGACGGTTATCCATGAACTCACGGTATTGTCTAGGCTTTTTGTCATAGAGTAAGCCCATGGCAGCACTGCGCCATATTTCACCGATTCCCCCACCAGTATGGCCATGCAACATGAAGCTCGTTGTATAAAAACTTTGAACGGCACAAACGTCGCGGGCCTTCGCGTAAATAGAGTTTTCACCATCTGGTGTCAGAGCGGCAGCGGCGGCCATAGCAAAGGCCAGTTTTCCGTTTTTTCCGTTATCTACAAAACCGACCTCAGGACGGTCATCTCCGTAAGGGTTATTTCCTCGACCTGCATAGCGAAAAAAGTGCCTCAAAGCGCCCAGGAAAGTATGATCCGGAATCTCCGTCCCACATTCCTTAGCAAGCATGAGAAAAGTGACGACATGTGTGCCAGCGGCATTTAGATGACCTTGCCCGTAGGAAGTCAGCGCACTCCCTCTCCCAGCCCAAGCATCATTGTGCTGAGATCTTACTGCATTATCGACCCATTCTTGGATGTTCCCCAATATCTCAGGATCCCCTGTACGGAGATAGCATTCTGTAAGCGCAATTCCACCGTAACCGATGTACCAAGGATATGGGTGAGCCGGCACCTTCCGTGCCCAGTTACGGACAACCTCTAAGTCTTGGTTCTCACCGGTGGAAAGAAGAAAAAGCATACCAATTCCTCCGAGACCCTCAGTAGATTTCGGTTTAGAAAGATAACCGGCAAGCTGACGCACGATCTTATCCGACTTTGGACAATTAAGAGGCCAGGTCTTACTGTAAGCTCCAAGCACTGGGACCTTCACCTCGACCGGCTCCGTCTTACCTTTGATTTTGAACTGAATCATACCGTCGGTTGCCTCTGCCTCAGCAAGAATTTGTCCCAATTGAATGCGCGGATCAATGTCAGCAAGGCTCTGCCCATTGATCTCTCTAATAATCTGACCTTTTTCAAGCTTCCCCGTTAAAGCAGCCGGAGAACCTTCCTCGATATTACTTATTCGCATAACAAAGGCCGGCTGAAGTAAATCCAAACCAATGCCTACTGGACCAAATCGCTTAATGCTCTGCAGAGACTTAGTTTCATCAGGCCGAGTGGAGAAAGTGCCGTTAGGATATTTGTAATATCCGTTCTCCGCAGCCCAGATGAATGGCTGAGTTAAAAGGAGCATTAAAATGGAAAGAATTATGCACTTCATTTTTTATTCGATAAAGCTGTGGTTTTATGAGGAGCTTTCATCTTTGGTCTCAGACGGAGAATTACCTGCTCTCCAATCTTGGGTAACCCCTTAGGATTCACTTTCCAAATAAGCCCATCGTTCTGATGACCGTGAACACCAGGCAAACAGAGAAGCTCGTCACCGAAAGTCGAAATCGAAATAACGTTTCCACTATGTTCACATACATACTTTTTGGGACCAGGGCCATCCTCAATCAAATGGGATCCAGCGAAAAGAAAACTCGCAGGAAATGTCTCTTCTTTTGCTTTCGTTCTTAAAACTTTAACATCATCGGATCGTGCAGGCGAAATGAACTTAGCTATGGGAGACTCCTGTGGATTACCTTCCAAATCAGGAAAAACAAGCGATAAGAAAACATCATCCCCGGCAGGATCAATGGGAACCCAACGTGTACTCCCTCCCTCACCTACTCTTCTCATGGCAGGGGTGCCGGGCTTCACTCCCATCAGAAGCATGGCTGTGTGAATATGCATCGGACGCGCTGCAGTCGAAAGAATAGACTCATGCTCCTTACTGCCCTTCGTACATGCAACCAACTCAAGAAAGCCTTCGTGAAGACATACAGTCGCATTCACATCTACACTCCATTCTTCTAGGTTCAATTTAATACCAGGCAGGTTCAACTTGCTCAAAGCTTTCTTCGTTCCTGGAGAAACTTTCTCTCCACCCAACCCGACACATGAGAGGAAAATAATTCCGATAATAAATTTAATAAATAAAAACATTTAATTTATGTCTAAAAGAACACTCTAACGTTTCAATTACAATGAAGTTTTTATTGCAGTCTACACCCTATAAGGGATTAGAAATCCAACATAAAACATTTAATTTCCTCGACCAGAAAATTCATGGTGAAAGAATAATCTTAGTTTAGACTCAGCCATGAAACATCTCATACCGACCCTTCTTGGAATCTGGTTCTCCTCAATCTCATTTAGCGCCGAGACTAAACCCTTCCCTCCTGAGGGTCTTCGGCTATGGTTGATGGCAGATGCCGGCATCACTACTGAGGATAACTCCAAGGAAGGGGGAAGCAAAACCGATATCGCTCGGTGGACCGATCAGTCCGAAGAAGGCATCGAGCTTACTCCCGCTTACAAGTCACCAACTACTCGTCCAACACTTGTAAAGAAAGTTTCTGAGATCGGCGGGAAACCTGCCCTTCAGTTTAACGGTAAAGGCGGAAGCAACTTCGAAGTTACTGATTCTTTAATTGGACGTTTCAAAAAATCCTTCAACCTTAATCGTGGCACTGTCTTTCTAGTGGCAAGCATGCCATTTGTACCCACCATTTCCCCCCTGACCCTTAGCGCTACAGCTGACTCCAAGACCGGCCGTGGTGGATTAGGCATACGAAGAGGCGGCAAATCAGATGGTTGGTTCTGTGTTCATTATGGAGGACCTGGAAATGGCAAGAAGATCCAGAGTCAGGAATCGAAGCTAGACACTAAATTTCACATCCTGACCGTGCGTTTTGATAAACACAAATCCGAACTAGAGATGATTGTTGACGGTAAAAATACAGGCACAAAACTGAGAGACCAATCCAAACTTCCACTCGATCCAATCCGCTTTATTCAAGTAGGAGGTCATGGTATCCTTGACCCGCCAGGAGATCCAGGAGCCGAATGGTTCTTCAATGGGCAGATCGCTGAGATCCTCGTCTTTGACCGTATACTCGGGAATGATCCCAAAATTGGACCCTTTGCCGCTGTCGGAAATTACCTGCAGCGAAAATACCGGATACGCGGTGATTTTATCAAACCCACCGCTAAATAGGCCACCAAGGACACAAGTGTACATACTGTCGGGATGACATAAATGATGTAGCCATCATGCCAAAATACTCTTTACCACGCTGCCTTCCACGTCCGTGAGACGGAAGTTGCGGCCCAAGTGGGGATAAGTGAGTTGCTTGTGATTGAGCCCAAGCTGATGGAGGATAGTGGCGTGCAGATCGTGGACATGCACCTTGTTCTCCACAGCGGCATAGCCAAACTCGTCGGTAGCCCCATAAGTCAAACCACCCCTTACTCCTCCTCCAGCGAGCCACATCGTGAAGCCAAACGGGTTGTGGTCGCGCCCAGCACTGCCCTGATGCGTGGGCAATCGCCCAAATTCACCACCCCACACAACGAGCGTAGTGTCGAGTAGGCCGCGCTGCTTTAGGTCAGTAAGTAATGTAGCAATCGGCAGGTCGGTCTGGGCGCATTGGCGGTCGTGGTTTTCCTTCAGATTGTCGTGTGCATCCCACGCAGTCAGCCCTTTATTGCCACCACTGTAGATCTGCACAAACCGCACCCCACGTTCGACCAAACGGCGCGCCAGCAGGCAGTTGCGCCCGAAATACTCTGTGGTCTTATGGTTGAGCCCGTAATCCTCGCGCGTTGCCTTGGTTTCCCGGGAAATATCAACGGCCGCCGGTGCGTGGCTCTGCATTCGCCAAGCTAACTCGTAGGCAGCCACTCGTGCGGACAGGGCGCTTTCATCAGGATTGGCAGCCGAGTAGCGCTCATTCCATTTGCGAATGAAATCCAATCGATGGCGTTGCTGCGCAACGGATACTCCTTCAGGACGTTTCAGATAGAGAATGGGCGAGCCGACCGATTGGAAAGGCACACCTTGATAGGTCGCAGGCATGAAGCCGTTGGACCAGTTCATAGCCCCATTTACGGGTGCTCCATTGAGATCGGTGAGGACCACGTAACCAGGCAGATTTTCATTTTCACTGCCGAGTCCATAAGTAATCCACGAACCCATGCTCGGATAGCCGGATTGTACAAAGCCTGAATTCATTTGGAACAACGCCGGTCCATGGTTATTGCTATTAGCGTGTAGCGAGCGGATGACACACAGTTCATCGGCATGTCGTGCGAGGTGTGGAAATTTTTCACTAATCTCCAATCCAGACTGACCGTGCCGTGCGAACGTGTACGGGCTGCGCATGGCGGTGGCTTTGGTGGCGGGGGCGAAGGCGTCCTCCTTGCGAAAAGTAGGGATTGCCTTACCATTCCAACGATCAAGCGCGGGCTTGGGGTCAAAGGTGTCCACCTGGCTCGGACCGCCATACATGAAGAGAAAAATGACTGACTTGGCCCGGGGCGCAAATTGCGGAGAAAGCGCATTAATTGGTTTTGGATTGTCGGCCGCCAGTAGTGAACGCAATGCCAGCATACCAAAACCGCCTCCGGTAGTTTGCAGAAAATGCCGGCGATTTGTGATGTGATTATTCATTAGTCCACGTACGAAAATTGGCTGGAGTTAATGAGTACCACAATGAAATCTGTAAGTCCTATTTCACCTTCTTTATCCAGAAACCTGCGACCCGCCTCAATCCATTCCTCTTTAGGAGGTCGTGCCAAAACACGCCATAACGCCTCCTTGGCTTGGGCCTTTTTATCATCTGAGATCTTAATTATTTCGCGAGCGCAATATGCAGCTTGTTCGTTGACAAATGGATCGTTCAAAAGCGTGAGCGCCTGCGTCGGGATGGTGCTTACAATTCGCCGACTACATGGCATCGAAGGGCTGGGCATGTCAAACATTTCCAGCATTGGCATCATCAACTGGCGTTTGACGTAAACATAAACACTGCGACGCCAATGTTCTATTCCTTCCTGTTTTACTTTCGGCCACTTATTGCGTTGGCTGCGCTGATCAATGATCTCATGTGGAATACGTGGTTTGATACCCGGTCCGCCCGTCTTTCGGTTTAATTTGCCACTTACCACTAGGATGCCATCGCGTATGGCCTCGGCTTCCAGTCGACGCTTGGATACACGCCAGTAGAGCAGGTTATCCTGATCTTTTGCATGAGCTTCGGCACGATAGCTGGATGATTGGCGGTAGGTTGCCGACATTAAGATCTTTTTATGGATTGGCTTCACACAGCCACCCTCGATAATGAGTTGTTGTGCAAGCCATTCCAGTAGGGCCGGATGTGTGGGCAGACTGCCTGCGGGGCCGAAGTCATTGGGCGTGCGCACGAGCCCATGGCCAAAATGAAACTGCCAGATGCGATTAGCATGAACCCGCCAGGTGAGCGTGTTGTTTTCGGCGGCCACCCAGTCCGCAAAGATGAGGCGACGACCGGTTGTGCGACTGGCCGTGTTAGGCTTAGAGTTAAATGATACCGATTGCAGTGGTTCGAGCACTTTCGGCACACCCGGTTGCACCTCCTCACCCTGATTCTTGGCTTGACCACGAATAAGCAGATGCGTGAGTCGCGGCTCAGCTCCCACCTCCGTGAGTGCCATCAAACCCGGCTTGGGGTTCTTCTTGCCGGGTTTAACCATCTTCTTGAGGTTGAGCTGACCATCCTGGCCCATTGGCACCTCGCGTGGGACTGCATTATTGAACACAGCAAGCAGCCGATAGTAATCGATCTGCGAAATAGGCGCAGTCTTGTGATCGTGACAACGAGCACAACCAACGGTAATCCCCAAAAAGGTTGTGCCCGCTGTTGATATCACATCATCAAGCTGATCCAACCTATATTGTTCAGCAAACGCGGGCCTTACGTTGTCATCATTGGAAGGGCCATTACGGCAGAAACCCGTGGCAATCCACGACTGAGCATTTTTAGGCGCAACTTCATCGCCGGCCAATTGCTCACGAATAAACTGCGCGTAGGGTTTATCATCATTGAACGACTTGATCACATAATCCCGGTAACGCCAAGCGTTAGGGCGATCGATATCAGAGTGATAGCCACTGCTGTCGGCGTATCGTGCAAGGTCAAGCCAATGCCGTCCCCAGCGTTCCCCATAATGCGGTGAGGCCAAAAGGTCATCAATGAGTTTTTCATAAGCCAGTGGAGATTTATTGGCGAGAAAAGCGCGGACTTGCTCCGGCGAAGGGGGTAGACCTATCAGGTCAAAATAAACCCTCCTGATCAAGGTCGCCTTATCAGCCGGTGCCGAGGGTAGCAATTCAGCTTTTTCCAGTCGCGAACCCACGAACCGGTCAATTTCATTAACTCCCCACCCAGGTTGTTTGACCTTAGGTAACTCAATTTTATTAAACGGGAGAAACGCCCAATGTTGCCGAGCCTTCTCAAGGTCAATCGAATCGGCCGCTCGCACCGACATCAGATTAATCAGAAAACACAGTATGAACAATAGCCATCTCATTCTGCTCTTAGTCTAATCAGAATTTGAGTGATATCCTAGTACAAATCATCGAACCGTTCTGACTTGCTCATCGAGTAGGTAAATTAGTTTTTTGTAAAGGTTTAGGATCAATGTTAATCCAGTGATAGGAGAATATTATAACTCAAAGATGCACATTAATATAAACCAATGCGTCACTTCTCAGGTTTCAGTTTCGGCAGGTCTCCGTCCCCAGTCAACTCTCCGTCAAGTACCCAAGAAAGATTGAATCGGGTCTGGTAAGAACCCTTGATTGGATCGTGCTCGTAGTGGAGGTAAATCCAACCTGAGGTCAACGTGTTGGGTCGGCCGACCGTGAGGGAAGAATAACCGCTGCGTCCTGCGTCGACGAGTCTCTTAACGGGCCACGTTTTACCACCATCAAAACTCGCCCAGACCGTAATGCGCTCGCGGTGTGAAGCGTTCGTATCAAGATTGCTAAAGATCAGAATATCTTGTTCTTGGGACGGTATTCGAGTTAACCCTGCCATACAACCGTAAGGGCGACCCTGATCCCCATCAGGCAAAGCATCTACAATTCTCCATTTTTTCCATATCTCACCTCCGTCGACACTCCATGCCTCGCGGCGACGACGATTACTTGGTCGTTTCGGCCAGTGAACACGCGAATTGTAATAGATGCGTCCATCAGCAAGTTCGACCAGCGCCGCTTCACCCGTACCCTTTTCAGGAAATGGGGCACTCGTCTTCCAAGTTTTTCCACCATCATCGCTGTAGATCGCATTGGTGTATTGCTGGGGCCATTCTGCTCCCCCTCCATTAGGGCCGTAGTACCGCGAAGCCCGCAACAATCTCCCCTTCTTTGGGCCAACGGCTAAAGTGATACCACTTTCATTCATGTGCATGGAAGGATTGTTTCCGTTAGCATCCTTCTCAATGGTCGTCTTTTCCGGTTGCCAAGATTTACCATCATCTTTACTACGGTATAGGGTCAGAGGTGCCGGCGGTTGCCGGTCCTCGACAAAGACAAGAACATCTCCTGTTCCCGTGTCAACAATAGTGCCCCCACCATGATAGCCAGTTTCGGACACTTTTATCGGTTCATCCCACAATTTCCCTCCGTCCTCGCTTCGACGCACAACTACCCCGGAATTTCCCCAGACCGCAATGACCGTGCCTTTGTTTGTGACAACGACATTAGGATAACGCTGATCATTGAAAAGACGTTGTTTTTCAAAAACAGAATCTCCCAGGAAAGGACTCAGCAATTCGTCAGCTATGGAAGCAGCTGAAAGGCTAAATAAGAGTATCAGGGATAATGCGGATGACATTGAAAAGAACAACAATAAAAAATAAGTAATCTCTACTTAGGATCTTTTACCGGCTTCTTCGCTGCCCAATAAATGGCACGGATGACTAACTTCTGTAGGGCCGGGTTAGGCCAGGCCTTCTCGTCATGCCCAAGGCCTGTATTGAAAAGTCGGCCATTCCCATACTCATGAATCCAGACCATTGAATGGTTCTCTTTTCCTCGGTCAATTCTTCCTAAGTGATGTAATTTATCCTCAGTTTCAGGATGAAATTTATCCCTGTAGGATTCGTCATGAATCATGAACGGCTTCATCCCTTTGGTGATAGGATGTTCGTTATCAGTAAAGACAATCTTAAACTCCCCTCCACCATGACCAATAAACTGGCCACCGAAGATCTTCCAATAAGAATCTGATTTCTTGAAAGCGTCAGTCGCATGGACACCGACAATACCTCCACCGTTTTTCAAATAGGATTCAAGGCCACTCTCCTGTGCAGGGTCAGTAAAATTTCCTCCAGACCCAAAGAAAAGAACCACGTCATAGTTTTTTATTTTATCAGCCTTTAGATCATCGAGCTTGTTACTCAAAACTAATTCAAAGTCTCCCTGCTTTTTGAACAAAGGAACTATCGATTCATAATAGCCTTTCCAGTCATGATCCCGACCACCCATGTAAAGAATCTTAATTTTCTTGTGGTGATCCGCTTTTACAACTTCGGTGCAGGCAAGACAAATAAAGAGAGCTAATAATGATTGAAATTTAAAGAAATTCATCCCTTAAACTAACAGGAATTAGTAAATTAGTGTCGGCTTTTTTTTGAAAATCATCGCAGCCTAATGGACTAGGAAGGTTAAATCCTCTCACTGGTCAAATTTACATAGTATTTTAAGTTTCATTTAAGTTCTTTGCGTTTTTTTGCGGTAGATGATGATTGCAGTAAATAAAATCCCTCTTTACTCTTTTCACTATGGCCACCGCACTTGAAATAGAATCGACCTCCAAGCCATTCCTTCGTGATCCAGCAAAAATCACTCCCTGGTCCGAAACTTGTGGAGCAATTCGATGCCTAATCGAAGAATCCGATCTTGCTGCGGCTGAAGTCCATCACGTCAAAATTCAAGATGCGAAGCTCCACTATCATAAAAAAACGGATGAAATTTACTACATCATTGACGGTGAAGGCAAGCTCATCCTTGACGATGAAGAAATCTCAGTCAAAAAAGGTGTCGTTGTCTACGTTCCAAGAGGAGTTAAGCATAAAGCAGTCGGCAACCTAACGGTACTTACCGTGTGCATTCCGCGTGGAGTTCTCGACGACGTACACGAAGTCGAATGATCAGAGAAATAGTCAAGTGAAGCCAATAGAAAGATAAGTCTTTTCATTAACTTCTACTCCCACAACTCCCTCGGGGGAGTGGTAAAGGAAACTTATTATCGCTTAGGCGAGTAAGCCTTTCAAAGGCCCAGTACTATCAGCAAATTGTTCCATACCTGTACCCATTAACTGAGCTTGCGAGAGCCACAAATTGGCCAGTGGTGTTTTTTCAGGACAATTGATGATGCGGCCTGTCTTAATTTTGCCGTTAGCAGAACCTGCAACAATAATTGGAAGCTCATCCATGGTATGATCTTTTCCATCCCCCAATCCTGAACCCAAAGTAATCATGGAGTGATCTAGAAGAGTTCCGTCTCCCTCTTTGATAGCATCCAACTGCTCCAACACTTCAGCAAACAACTCCACATAAAACTTGTCCACTCGAGAAAGACTCTTCTTTACGTCTTCTCTGTCTTGCGAATGAGTAAGTCCATGATGTGATTTGGTGAAATTCAATTCATGGAACCGCTGCGGAGTTCCCCATCTTTCAGGTGCAAGCATCATCGTCGCAACATGTGTGAGGTCTCCTTGAAATGCCAGTACAAGTAATTTACCCATCATACGTATGTATTCTCCACGTGTCATAGGCTCTTCATCCGGTTCTTTCATGTCCGCTCTTTCATGAATAGCGTAGTACTCTCTTAGCTTATCAATCTGTTTTTCAATTTCTCTTACAGATGTAAAGTACTCATCCATCTTATTTTTATCATGACGACTCAGTTTCCTATCAAAGTTAGCTGCATCTTCCAAAATTAAGTCTGTAATATCCTTGTCTGATTTGCCTGTATGAAACAGAGTTTTGTAAACTTGACGAGGGTCTTTCATCGTCGTTGCCACATGCTCGGGGCCGTACCATGAGATATTATCCAAGTAGATTGATTCTCTAAGATCTTTAAAAGTATTACAGTTCAATTCTAAGGATCTGATAGGTGTTCGGTGACTTACCTTATCTGCAATCATATGATCCAATGTCCTATCCATCGGATAAGCTGACTCAAAGTCAGCATTAGGATTGGCCGAAGAAAGGAAACATGAACTGGCCTGATTATGAACATCAACTCCTCTCACATTAACCCGAGACAAGCCCGTGATCATTGTGATTTTTTCACCCACGTTCTTCAACGGGCTTAAAGTTGGCATCGATAAAAAATCTTGATTCCCTTTTTCAGGAAAGAAATAATCTCTCACAAAACCCATCGGAGAATAAAATGAAGCAAAACGAAGTGAGGGCTCTTTTAACTTTTTAGTTTTAGGCTCCTCTGCATTCATCTCCAACCAAGGAAGTGCCATCACACTACCCCCTGCACCGAACAAGAATTTGCGTCTATCAATATGTTTCATCATTTTCTCTTTTGATTAAATGTTGGGTGAAGCACCGTGTGTCTGATAATGTCTCTTAATTGATAATTATCCTTCTCACTCGCTTTAGTAATTTCATTTGCTGCAATACGGTCTGTCAAGGTCAACTCTCGCCCCAGACTATATGAGAGTAAATGCCTAATGAAAGCATTGGCAAACAGATCCTTTTCAGCGAGAACCGCATCCTTAAAACCAACAACGTCTTTAAAAGCATGTTTTCCAAACAATTTACCACTAGCATCCACCTTTATTCCGGTTCGGTAGTTATCTCTCCAGCGTCCTAGCAAATCAAAATTCTCCAAAGCAAATCCTAAGGGGTCAATTTTTTGATGACAGCCCGCACACTGGGCGTCTTGACTGTGCTGATTTAGCTTTTGCCTTACGGTCAGACCCTGCTCTTTAAGTGTGGAGTCGTCTGCTATTAAGTCGGGAATATCGTCGGGCGGAGGCTCGGGAGGATCATTGAAAATAACTGAGGAAACCCAAGACCCTCGCGTGATGGGCAAGGATCGAAATGGCCCCGATGTCATCACCATCACTGCTCCTGATGTGATCACTCCACCGTATCTTCTATTTTTCAGCGGCGTCCGAGTGAAATTAATATCGCGGAGGTTTACGTTAATGCCATAGGTGGCGGCCCTGCCTTGATACCATTCCTCTAATAAGTGACTGCGGTAGGTAAAGTCAGAATCGATCAATTCCATAATTGGTCTATTCTCAACGAAAACCGTTTCAAAATTAAGAAGCGGTTCCAACATCATATGCATTCCTCTCTTATAGGATATTTTATCATCGCCACCAAAGTAGTAATCTCGATACGTTTTAAAATCAGGTGATGCGGAAACTACATTGTTAATCTTTAACCATTGAGGCGTAAAACTGTCACAGAAGTTTTTCACTCGTCGATCATTAAGCATTCGATCAACTTGCTCTCCTAGGATATCTGGATCCTGAAGCTTTCCTTCCCCCGCCAACAGCAATAATTCATCATCAGGTATCGAGCACCACAGAAAAAAGGACAGACGGGTCGCCAAATTAAATGAATCAAAATTCGGCGAGGCTTCACTTGCCTCGTCATGGACCATAATGAATCGCGGGGAAGCCATTACCCCTGACACAACACTCTTCATGCTTGCGGTAAAATCGCCACTTTTCTTATAAGTCTTATCAAAATACTTCGTGTAAAGATTCAGAGTTTTTGTGTCAGCTGGAGATCTAAATGCCCTGAGAAGAAATTTCCGAATGCGTTCATGGGCTATTCTTTCGATCGGCTGCTTCAGTTCCGGTTCCTCGTCACCATCCCGCTTCCAGCTCCCAACCATTTCCTCCTTGGCAACGTCTTGGCTTCCATTCGCCATTTCCTCTATCTGTAGCTTGCTTAAGCCAGATCGAAATAAACGAACGTCATTAAGATCTCCGTGGAAAGGTTCGTTCTGATGCGAACCGACATTCATCGGATCCGTATTCTGAGTGTAAAGCTTACCCACGATCGCCTTACTACCAACCTGCTTCCCATCCACGTAGAGATTCATTTGATTACCGTCGAAGGTACCAGCAACGTGATGCCATTTACCGTCACCAAGAACGTTAGCTTTTACCGGAGCCCCAAATTCCACATAGCTGCCTTCGATGCCCGCACCCATCCAAATCCCCCAGATCCCATCAGTCCCACCAATAGCCAACAACTGGCGCCGCCACGAATCCTCACGACGAACAATTGTCTGCCACTTTTCGGTCGTTTTGGATGGACGTATCCAGGCACTAAGAGTCAATCCCGTGCTACGCGTCGCAACAGATTTATCTACTGTAATGGAGCCAAATCCCATTTTCGATGGCTTCTTTGATGGATCTTGAAATAAATCATTCCAAGTCCGACAGTTTTCATCAAAATTCTCTGCATTCACAACTGACCGACTAAGCTCCAAGAAGGCCTTCATGAGAGTTGGCGTCATACTTAGATGATCCCCACGATTGTTGAACCCATTTTCTGCGGGAGGATCTTTAGGAAAGGCCATCACTCCCAGCAACCTATTCTCCAACAACTGTTGCAGACCCATGATTCGATTACCTACTCTTACAACCTTAGGCATCTTGCCCGTTTCCGGTCTGAAATAGTTATTGTGATCTCGAATGATTCGATCATTGATCGAGTAAACCCACGACTTAAGATCAAACAAGTCTCTTACCGCATTGCCATATTCAAAACGGTTCATTCGCCGAAGGCGTAGTGGGACTACACGCTGACGATTTGCCGTGGCATTCTTAAATGCTTTTTCCAGTTCCAATAAGATGAGCTCGCGTTGGGCTCCACTCGGCTGTTTCTCCTCTTCGGGCGGCATCTCATTTTTCGCCAATACCTCGATCATCTTTTCAATGAGTTCTGGATTCTTCTCGAGGTCACTCCATGTTTTGTAGTCGGTCAACTTGACCTTGCCTTTGGTTTTCTTGGCACCATGGCAGTCATAGCAATATTCTTGAAGAATGGGCCCAATGCCCTTGCCAAAGTTATCCAATCTTGCAGAAGGATTTTGAGCTTTGACCGGAGACGAGTATGCCAAAGTTGCGAATAAAATAAACTTGGCAACTGCCAGGAAATTACTATTCTGCTCCAGACATCCCCGCTGCCTGTCGGACGAGTTTGGAGAGGGAGGAATGTTGTAAATTTCCCTCATTGACCCTATTCGATCAGGGATCGCAAACATAATTCTCTTTAAGGCAAACACACTCATCGGTCTGGTTTATAATTATATATATAGGCAAGGTCGACCCTTTGCGCAACCATAACACCACTAGCCCTCAACGCACAAGCACTCGGGCTCACTGGCTCATGGCACGACGCCTCCAGAAAACGAATGGTACGCAAACGAAATACATCGTGATACTGTAGACTGCTGCCGGCACTGTCGACGGCGGAAGGACCTGCCCCTCAACCGCTGCAACGATGCTCCCGACCGCGATCGCCAGCGTCCCGTTCTGCACGCCAGACTCAATCGAGATGGTGGTCGCGTCCCGATCATCGAGCCGCAGCGCCTTGGCCGATGCGATCCCGAGCCCGAGCATCAAGACGTTCAATAATACCGCCACCGGCCCCAGAGTGCCTAGGTTGCTCGAAAAGACCTCCCAGTTCTTCGCTAGGGCCGCGACGATAATCACCACGAACAGCACCACCGCTGCGCGCGACACGCCCCGTGCGATCTTCTCCACCAGCGCGGGAGACTTCGCCGTCAAGACCATCCCGATGGCCACCGGCACCGCCGTAATCAAAAACATCGTTAGACCGAGCCGGGTCACATCGACCGGTGGCGCGTCATCCCCCATAAAATGATTGAAGCTGAAAGCGACTAGCAGCGGCACAGTGAGGATCGACAGCAAGCTCGTGATTGCCGTGAGAGAGATTGACAGCGGCGCGTTCCCCCTAGCAAGCTTAGTGAGAAGATTGCTCGTCACTCCTCCCGGACACAGCGCGAGGATCATCAGACCGATCGCGAACATCGCTGACAGCCCGAAGGCATGCGCCAAGCCGAGCGCAATCAGCGGCAGAAACACGATCTGATTAAGAAGGCCGACACTGAAAGCGACAGGGAACTTCAATACCCGAGAAAAGTCGCGCCCCCTCAGCCCGAGGCCAAGGGAGAACATGATAAACGCGAGGACGAGCGGGAGAAAAATCTTGACGATCATGGTGAGTGGTAGTTACGAGAATGTGATTCTCTTACACTTTACAAGAAACGAACGCTGTAAATCAATAACTTCTCAGCGCCTTGTTCGGCCTTTTGGTTCGCATGCATGATAAGCGTCTTCACGGGAGACTCCATTGTATCCAAAATTCGCCTACGACGCCCCTACATTGTTCTCGAAGACAGAGTTTTCGCCAAGCTTCTGGGCTCCGCAGACATTGTTAGACGTCACGATGTTCCAGTCTGAACTTCCATTCTCGTCGATCCCCCTGTCGGGTACCTCGGCATCAATCGTGCTGTAACAGTGGTTGCTGCTCAATATATTCTGGCTCGAGTTGGCCAGATTGATTCCTGCAAAACCCCTTCCGGACTTATTGAACTGACGAATGCTATTCGAGCTGCATGAAATGCGACTGCAGCTGTCCAGCTCGATCCCGCATTGGTGTGGCTCGATGATCAGCCAGTTGGAAAAGACCATTCCATCGGCCCCTTGCACGCGAACTCCGTGCCCGCCGGTGTTTCCTGCCCAGCAGTTGGAGAACTGATTCTTTTTTAGATCGGTTGCGTTGCCTTTGCTGATTCTCCATCCGTCGCTGCGCGTGGAATCTGCGAGACAGTTGCTGAAAACGCCCCAGCACACTTTTGTATCTCCGCGTGTCGGATCGCCCAGATACCAGCCATGGTCCATGGTTCCGCCAGCCTCACAGTTGACGAATTTCGAGCCTTGGAAGTTGATGAGTCGGAATCCGTACTTCTCGACACTCTGAACATTGCAGTTCACCGCCTGAACCGCGTTGTCGATGTGCTTCAAGTCGGTTTCGTGCATCCACCAACCCACATAGTTTTGATCATCCCCTTCACCTTCCACAGAAAGATTGGTGCAGCGATTGAAAGCCCAAACACCGATGCTGCCTTCAACGCCTGCACCGGCCCCAGAAAGGAAATTCTTAGCAATCAATAACGTCCCGTCTATTCAGAGCCCTTCACCTTCTTGAGTTTTCGAGGGAATACGATCTCCGCCCAGATTGGTTTGTGATCAGACAAAGGCTTTTCTAGTTCGATTATGCCTCCGGCTGTTGCCTGGGCTCCAGACAGGCTGTTGTACAAAATGTGATCTATCACACCCAAATTATTTTTGGGATTCTGGGCGTTGTATGTAAACTCCTTGGAAAGATCAATCTTCAGATCGTTCCACGTTGGTCTAAATCCTGCCCCCTCGACCGTTTTTATGGCAGCGTCGCCAATGTTGTTGTTGTAATCCCCAACGACGATAACCCTCTTAGTTGCCTCCTCAGGTAGAACCTTGGTCGCAAGGCTATGCGCATGGCCATCATTTGCGCCCGACTTGCAGATATGCAGCGAGTAAAATGCGAATGAAACTCCATCAATCTTAGTCACAGCTCTGACAACCGACGCGGGATTCCATCCCCGGCCCGTGAGTTTGTGTTCTTCATCACCTTCTAACGGTGTCCTGCTGAGAACCGTCTTGTACTTATTCTTGTGATTTGCCGAAGAGATCTTGCCCACAAAACTATATTGCATCCCCAGAACCTTGCCGACGCGAGCCGTCCAATCACCATCTGGAGCTTCGTCAAAACCGATGATATCCAGCTTGTATGGCTTGAACATCTCACCAATTTGTTCCGGGGTCGCGCTTTTGCCGAACTCAACATTATAAGAAGCAACACGAACCGTAATGGGCTTGTCAGGCACTGGAGCGGCAAGACAGAGTGTTGCACCGCACAAGCATGTAACGATAAGGGATAATAATTTTATGGCTCTCATTCTAAATTCCTTCTATTCGATAGATTCTTTGTTCACGCTGCTCCTCAAGAGCAACGCGTAGCGGCGGCGCATTTAACTCTATGTCTTCTAGTCCTTCAATCTTACCTGTCTCCGATCACTGTGCTGCTTGTGTGTGCGGTTGATGCAGTGCAACTCTAGGTCAACGGAAGTTTTAGTGAGCTTCATATCGACCCAGCCATGCGCATGGCCTTTTCCGAAATAGTAGCTGACTGCCGGTTGGTTAATGAGATGGAGATGGTCCAGTCGATCATGCTGCCACTCATGCGTGTGACCATAGAAATAGGCCTTGGCATGCTTTCGTTCGGCAAGAAGTTTCAACAGAGACGATCCATCACGCATGCCCTTGATGGGACGCACGCCGCGGTTGTTATACGGGTTGTAGTGACTAAAGATAAGGGCTGGCTTATCCGCTCGTTCGTCGAGTTGTTTGGCGAGCCAGTTCAACTGTTTGTCTCCCAGGGCTCCATTTCCCGAATCCAACAGCACGAGGTTCGCGTGCGGCAGTTCAATCACGCCCGCCTGAACGCCCATGTGCTCTTTCTTAAGGAACGGGAGTAATTTCCACAAATTCCCACGATTGTCGTGATTGCCGATTGTCACATGAATGGTAATGCCCGCGGCACGAATCGGCTCCACAAGCTTGAGAAACTGTTTATACTCGGCTTCAGTACCCCTGCCGAAGGTGCAGTCGCCGTTGACGATCAGGTGAGCGGGTCGAGGATTGAGTGCTATTACGCTCTTGGCCGACTGTACAAAGCATTTTACTATATGCACGCTTTCATGCTCGCCCCCCTTGACGAGCGAACCAGGCCACTTCGTACCCGGATAGACAAGATCCGGATCGGCACTGATGTGCGTGTCCGCAAGCAAAGCAACTCGGTTTGGGTCCAGCCCAACACGTTCGCTATCCGCGGCGGCGGCCAACGCGCAAGGCGTCATCATTGCCGTGCCGCCAAGAGCGAGCGAGCCCTTAACGAATTGACGGCGAGTGATCGGTGGTAGAATAATTGGCATTTTGAAACTCCTTGGGCGCCTTAGCTGTTAGCTAATGTTCAAGCTAAGGCGCGGATTTGTCCGTCGCCTTATCCTCCTTGTCAGATCCTATTTTCATAGTTTTCGTTAGAAATTCACAGTCAGTAATAGCATCAGCTTTTACCAATGGCTCTATTTCTTCTTGTCCTGCATGAGGTAATCCAACGAGAATTTGCTTTTGGGACGTGTGAGGAATCTATCCAGTACAGGCG
>Ga0115002_10000451_pt1 | contig 58972 bp, 53 predicted proteins | sample ArcticOcean_MG_C_8_FD_89576 | JGI IMG/M metagenome (GOLD analysis project Ga0115002, IMG submission 89576) | Marine microbial communities from western Arctic Ocean - ArcticOcean_MG_CB11_86 | ecosystem: Environmental > Aquatic > Marine > Oceanic | place: Arctic Ocean: Canada Basin | collected... | reverse complement strand
AGTCGCCCCAGGTTGGAACGCCAGCCCCGACTAGCTAGTCCCATGTTGCTTTCGGGGCCCCGCGAAGACACCATGACGCGAGATGACCCCGCCGCGTCCCTCTCCAAAACCATCATGCAGATCGCACCCATCGACCTCACCGCGCTCGTCGCGACGATCCTGGGGATCTCGATCGTCCTGGTCCCAGTCATCGGCCTCACAGCTCGTTTTGCGTTGGCCCCGACCGTCGAAGCGCTGAGTCGCTTCTTCGATCACAAAGGCCTCGGCGAGACCGTCCAGGTCATGGAACGACGGATCATGCTCCAAGAGCAACAGATCGAGTTGCTCGAAAGCTCCATTAAACGCCTGACAGACGCTTCGAATTTCCATCAACAGCTCGAAAGTGGGGACGGACCGAGCGCTGGCGAGGAGACCCCGTCATGAGTGCGTTCGCTTTCGAGGGCCCAGTCGAAATCATCGGACATCGCGGGTTCAGTGCTCGCGCGCCGGAGAACACCCTTTCTGCAATGGACGCGGCCATCGCCGCGGGTGCCGATGCGGTGGAGTTCGACCTGCACACCGCCGGCGACGGGAACCCGGTGCTCTTCCACGACGCGATGCTCAGCAGAACCACCAACGGAGTCGGGCCGATTCGGCGCCGAACCCTTGAGCAGCTCAAGAAGCTTGATGCCGGCAGCTGGTTCGATGCCGAATTCGCGGGTGAGCGTGTCCCTGCTCTCAAGGAGGCGCTTGAACACATTGGGGACCGCATCCCGAGGATCTACGCTGAGATCAAGGGTTTCCGCGAGATGGAAGACTTGGACCGCATGGTCCGCTTCACAGCAGAGACCGGTCAGAAAGAGCGGACCGTCTTCATTGCGATGAACTGGACATTGCTCGACCGGATGAGGTCACAGGACCCCGGCATCAAGATCGGGTTCGTGGTCGATGACGCCGAGACGATCGAAGACGCCTTCGCTCGCGCAACGGGGGACGAAAACGCGCTCATCGACTTCCGTGGCGACCATCTGGTCAACGATCCTTCGTTGGTCGAGAGAGCCCGCGCGGCAGGGATTGAGGTCGCAGTCTGGTGCATTGACGATGTCGGACAAGCGACTCAGGCGCTCGACATGGGCGTGCGGAGGATCACGACCAACGAGGTCGAAGCCCTGGTGACCTGGAAGCGGTCGCTGTGACGGACGGGGCCACGCCCCATCCATTCTCCGCCCTGGGTCGTCTCAGGGCACTCGACGCCATGGGCCTCCGAGGGAGTCGACCTACTCGTCACTGGAGCACGTGACGGGACCTCGCGTGCCGGCACGCGTAACGCCCGCGAACCAGGCCTAGCCGTTCCTATCGGTGGCGAGACGCTCACGCAGGGCCTTCTTGTCGAACTTGCCGGTGGCCGTTCTCGGTAAGGCCTCCAAGACGAGGACACCGTCGGGAACCCACCATCGGGGGAATACCTCCCGAAGCGGGGCCAGGAGCCCATCTAAGTCGAGCTCCAGTCCGTCCCTGGGAACGACGCACGCCCAGGGTCGCTCCTGCCATTTCTCGTCCGGGACCGCGACAACCGCGGCTTCGGCAACGTCGTCCTGATCCATCAGCGCATGTTCGAGCTGCACGCTGGAGATCCACTCCCCGCCGCTACGGATGAGGTCTTTCGTACGATCGACCAGCCGCACATAACCATCGCTATCGATGGTCGCCACGTCGCCCGTGCGTAGCCACCCGTCATGGAACGCCTCTTCGGCTTCTCGCCTGAAGTACCCAGCGGTAACCCAGGGCCCTCTTACCTCGAGTTCGCCCGGCGCCTTCCCGTCATGGGCACAAACCTCACCCGCATCGTCGACGATGCGCGCTTCCAGAAACGGCAATGGAGTACCCTGGCTCGTCCGCACACCGAGGAGTCGGTCATCCGACCAATCCTTCATGTGACCACGTGGGTGCGTCGCCATCCCAACAGGAGAGATCTCGGTCATCCCCCAACCGGTGACGATTTCGACGCCAAGCTCCGTCCGGTATCCTTCGATGAGACTCGGAGCACTCGGCGCTCCTCCCGAATGAATCCGGAGTTCATCGCTGACAGAGTGCCCCGAGGCCCTCAGCTCTTCGAGCACGCCCATCCACACCGTCGGCACACCGGCCGCAAACGTCACACCCTCAGAGGAGATCAGCCGGGCGATGCGTTGCGGCGAGGGCCGCGGTCCGGGCAAAACGAGCTTGGCCCCGGTCATCGCCGCCGCGTGGGGGAGTCCCCATGCGTTCGCATGGAACATGGGTACTGCCGGGAGAATGGTGTCCCGTTCCGATAGCGAAAATCCGTCCGGCAGCGCGATCCCGAGTGCATGCAGCGCGAGGGCACGATGCGAGTACAGAACTCCCTTGGGCTCACCCGTGGTACCGGACGTATAACACAGACCCGCGGCCGATTGTTCATCCAAAACGGGAAACGATTGGACGGGCTCGACCCCCGCCAGAAGCTCCTCGTACGAGTTCCAGCCCTCTCCTGCCTCATCCGCCATGACAACGCGGTGTTCGATTCCCAAACCGTCCAGTAGCTCCTCCCCCACGAGATCCACGAGATCTGGATCCACGAAGAGGACACGGGCCCCGCCATGAGCAAGAATTTGTTCGATCTGTGACGATGCGAGACGGACATTTACGGTATGAAGAACGGCCCCCACGGCAGGCACTCCGAAGTAGAGCTCGAGGTGTCGGTGGGTATTCCAAGCCAGCGTGGCGACTCGATCCCCTGGCCCCACGTCCAGGCGCTCGAGCACGGACACCACTCGCCTGACTCTTTCGAGAATCTCAGCCCAGGTGTGTCGAGTATCTCCGTCGTCGGACGCGGTGACCACTTCCTTCCCTCCGAACAGGCTTCCCGCTCGCTCGATGAAGTGAGTTGGCGTGAGCGGGTACTCCATCATCGAGCCCATCACTCCACTGGCTCCGGAGCACGCTCCGCGACCGGCAGAAGCACGGCGAACGTCGTGCCTTGCCCTACCGTCGAATCGACGGTGACCGACCCACCGTGGGCCTCAGCCACACCTCGGACGATGGCCAGGCCGAGGCCGGCCGCCCCCGGGGTCATAGAATCCGCCTGCCAGTACCGATCGAATAAGTGCTCGAGGGTCTGAGGGGGGATCCCCGCACCGTCATCCGAGACGCTCAAAGCCACGTGGTGGGCGTCCGCGTTGTGCGCGGATAACAACACGTTTCCACCCTTGGGAGTGAAGCGCAGGGCGTTGTCGATCAAGTTCGCGAGCGCCTGTAGCACGCGGTCGCGATCGAGCCGGACAGGTGCTGTCTCAGACGGGTCGATGGACAGGGTAATGCCGGCGGCATCCGCCTGGTCCGCAAAGAGACCCCGAGCCTCCTCCAGAATCGGACCCGGCATCTCAGCCGATGGGCGCACGACAAAGGCGCCTGCTTCGATACGCGAGACGTCGAGAAGGTCGTCGATGAGCCTGCCCATCCGTCCCGCGGATCTCGCGATGATCTCCGCTTGCTTGAGGCGTTCACCGTCATCGAGAGGGAGGTCGATCAAGAGCTCGGCGCACGCGGCCACCACTCCGAGTGGATTTCTGAGATCGTGGGATACGATCGACACGACCTCTTCCCTTTGGCTGACCGCTCTGTGCAGCGCCTCTTCCTTCTCCCGGATCTCGGTCATGTCCGTGAACGTGAGCACGGCACCCCGCAACTGGAGTCCGTCCATGAGCGGGTGGAGCGCCCAACGTGCAGGGAGGGCCTCCCGGGCACGCGCCCACAACACATCATCGTCTGCTGAATCGGCGCGGGCACCGTCTCGGAGGGCGGCCAGGATGGGCGACTCGTCCCTACTCCGCGGCTCCCCTGAAGGGAATGAGTGATGCACGGTATCGTGAACATCACGTCCTTGGATGTCGCGCTCGGTATACCCGAGCAACTCACATCCAACTCGGTTCAAGGAGGAGCATTTTCCGTCGAGGCCGATACCCAACACCCCGTCTCCAGTGGCTTCGAGCAAAGCGTCGATCTCGCGTCGAGCCAGTACGGCATCATTGCGGCGACGCTCCGCTTCCAAGATGAAGCCCCGAAGTCGATGACCCACTCGTACAATGGCGAGCGTGGATCCGAACGCGAGAACGGACAGTACGATCGAGATCCAAATCTGAAGGAGTCGCACATCTTCCAGGCGGCGCCGACCCGTATTCACCTCACTTTGGATCGCTCGCTCCAGTTCCCGGGTCGCGCGTTGCAGCGACTCGTACGCCGTGAGGCTGCGTAGCTGGATTTCCGAGTCTGTACCTACAGGGACCTTCACCTGATCGAACGCAGCTTGATTGTCGAAGTGCCACCGCGTCGACTCACCCGACAACTGAGCCAACCGCTCACGGACATCGAAATCCATCACGCGGACGCGCTCACTCAGCGTGGTATAGAGACTATCCTCGTCCGGAATCGCGGCACCGTACGCCAGTCGATAGCTGCCCTCGCCAGTGAGTAAAAAAGACTGGAACCTTGCCATCTGACGTGCTTGTAGCAGAGACAACCGGGCAGCTGACTCGATGGATGGAAGGAGTGTCTGGGTGATCTCGTCTTGCACCGCAGCGGCCTTCTGCCCGAGGTAGATGGGCACCACCGCCATCGCCATGAGAGCAACCGCCACCAGAGCGAGGGCGAGCGGAGCTCGAGTCTTCCGCCCGACCGGAACAGCCGGGCTCATGACCCCGATCGGCGGCGTCATCTGGGCGAAGTAAGAGAGGTGGTCACCATACTGGTGCTACCGGACCCACCGGCTCAGAGATCCTCTTCTTCCCCGCGGCGGCCGTCTTCTTCGAACTCGTCTTCGAGTAAACGGAAGCTGTCGTTGAGCTCTTGGTCCGTCTCTGTGCCCATCACACGCCCGGCGACGAACTCGCCCAACACTGGCCCCTGCTTGAACGATTCGGCCGAGCCACCACCGGCTAACCAGCCGTTGTCGTAATCTGGGTGCTCGTCGATGATGAAGTTGCGGCTCACGGTGCCGGTATAGTGACAGGCGCGCGTTTCGTTGATTCCGCGCTCTGCCAACGCCGGGAAGTACTTCGCAAGAACTTGGCGGGGACGCTCATGAGACTCCGCGTCCACCCACCGGACACTGGTGTCCGGATCGGTCCCCTGATGTCCTCCGGTGCGGATTCGGAATCCGCGGGAATCGTGAGGCAGAGCAGGCCACCCTGTGACCCCGGGCACGTTGTAACTCGGGCAATTCGGATGCCGGAACGACTCGTCTCCTGGGGGCGTCGAGAAGTAGTAGACATGACCCAAGGTGCGAATACTGAGTCTCTTGGCCATGAGCGCCGGGAAGAACTTCGGGAACCACGGGCCGAGGGCGAACACGAAGAGTCCCCCCGAAATCCGATCACCGCCCTCGAGCTGAACGTCGACGACTTTTCGGCCCTCGGTTCGCCCCATCGACACACGCCCGATCTTGATCTCTCCACCCTCTTGCCGGAAGACCTGCGAAACGGACTCCATGGCCCGGCGGGCCCGTACTACACCTGCACCCGTTTCGTAGATGCCGACGGTGACGTCAGGGGTGTGGATGACGGGCCATCTGTAACGAATCTCATCGGCGGTCAGGATTTCGTACGTGCGCCCCATCGTGTCCCAGTTGGCGACCGTCTCCTCCATGAAGGGAGTCATCTCGTCACGCATGATGATGTCGCCCGTCTGGTAGAAGAGTTGCGGCAGCATTCCGTCCTGGAAGTGCTCCGCGTCCCACTCTTTCCACTTGTCGGTGGCGCGGGCAGCCCACTGACCCCATTGGAGTCCATGCGGGCGATCACCGTAGCTCGTTCGTACACCTCGTGTTTCCCCGCCCGAGGCTGAACGAGAGTTCCCAGGGCCGTACTGATCGATGAGCGTGACCTTCGCACCCATCCGCTGGAGGTTGAGCGCGGTCCACATGCCGAAGTTACCGGCTCCGACCACCACGACGTCCGGGACCTGTCCGGAACGAACGAGAGGAGTCCGTTTGGAGGACGGCGTTTCCGCCGCCGCGGGTGTCCCGGCGATGGCGAGTCCTGCACCCGCAGTCGCGACCTTCAGAAAATCTCGTCGATCAATCGCCACTGTTCCTCCTCAGTTCCCGAAGGGAGCGAGGCTGATGCCATCGAGCACAGCTTCGTCCGCTGGCAGTTCACCCGTTCCAGTCTCGAAGCCGTTCATGCGCAGTATGTAAGCGACCAGATCGGCATATTGGGTCAACGCCAAACTGCCCGGGGAATCCTCGGGCATCGAGGTGGAGATATGACCAAACAGGTCCCCCGCCGTCCGACGGCGCCACTTGAACTTGAACGAGCGGTCGCTGAACTCGCTGGAGTAATGGCACGCCGTGCACGACGAACGATAGACGTCTCGTCCACGGTCGGCTTGTTCAGCAGAGAAACCGAGGTCTCCCGATGCAGCCGGCGTCGTCTCAGGTGCGGCTGGCGCTGGCACGGTTTGGCTCGTCGGGTCAGCAGTCGCGGCTTCAACCGCACCTCCGCCCGACGTGGCCATTGGGGCAGACGCACAGGCAGCTAATCCGAGGAGTGCTAGAACAGAGAGCGGTTTCGCAGCAAGGCTCATGGATACACGATCTGGATGAGTAGGACGCACCAACATGCAGGGGATCCTACGAAGCCGGCAAGCGGGTGCAGCCAGGCAGCAGGGGCCCGTCCAACGGGAAACGTAGCCCCTAGATCTTGATGTAGATCCTGCGCGCGTGCAGCAGCCACATGACGCCGAGCCAGAACATCAAGTACGACACAGCGTAGGCGACGGACCCGTTGTAGTCTCCCGCCCAAGACTGGAACATGTTCTGGTAGATCCAACCATGCATTGAGACACCGTCTTCGCCCCCGATGCGAACGCGGCCCATCGCCTTCGCCAGCATGCCGGAAGCCACGAAAGCCGCAATGGCGTTCACGCCATAGACGACCAACGGGGTATGCCAGCCACCTCGCCACTTCTTCACGTCGATCACCCAGTACATCGCGGCAAAGAGGATCAGGGCAATTCCCGCGCTGAACAGCACGTAAGAACTCGTCCACAGGTTCTTATTGATCGGGAAAACGAGCCCCCAAGCCCAACCCAGAGGAACGAGGATCCCTCCCGCCACGAACAGGCCCTTCGTGATCTCCTCCTTAGATCCGCCCCGCCGCAGCCACTCGCCTGTGAAGATCCCCAAAAGGGAGGTCGCGATCGCGGGAAGCGTGGAGAGCAGGCCCTCGGGATCCCACGTACCCTGCCACAAGTGGCCAGCCATCACGAGTCGATCGATGTACGCTGCGAGATTGCCGTCCGGGGACAGGTCACCCGCGCCGTACCCAGGCACACTCACGAGCGTCATGAGCGCCCAGTAGCCGAGGAGGAGTACCACTGTTATGACCCAACGAGCTCGGGCGGACAGCCACAGGTAGAAGCCGGCCGCGAAGATGTACACGAGGCCGATGCGCTGGAGTACGCCGAAATAGCGCATCTCAGCGAAGTCCAAGTCGGGAATCGCCCGCATCGCGATTCCGATGCCGATCAAGATCAGCGCACGCCGCACCACATGTTTGAAGAGCTGCGCCCGATCCGCGCCCTCGGCAAGGCGCCGCTTGAACGAGAACGGGATCGCTACACCGACAATGAACAAGAAGAACGGGAAGATCAGATCGGTGGGCGTCCAACCGTGCCACGGCGCGTGCCCCAGCGGCCCGTATATGTAAGACCAACTACCCGGGTTATTGACCAGAATCATCCCGGCGATGGTCAGGCCTCGAAACGCGTCCAGGGACACCAAGCGGTTCGATGCGCCTTCGCTCAAGTGTCTTGGCCTCCGAGATGGGCTTCCACCAGGTCCGCCATCAGGACGAAACGCTGGGGGTCATCGACATCAATGACCGGAACCTCAATTGTAAAGTCCGGCACGTCTGTTAGCATCGCAAGATATTCGCCTTGCTCGGTGTCGTCGGTCCCGTAGAGCGCAGCCGCATGGACGGTACTGCGAAACACTTCGAATCGAGGGTACTTCGAGCTCTTGTATCCCTCGGCAACGACGATATGCACGTGGCTCAAGTGCTGGGACACGAGCTCGGCCAGTGGCTGTTCACCTGAAGGCCACTTCCCCGTCACCGCGACTCCCTCTGGGCCTGACAGGACCGTCGCCACCGCACCCCCTTCATGACGGTGCCGGTACGAGTCCTTACCCTCGTGATCCAGCTCGAAGTGATGACCGTGTTTCGCTGACCCCACGAGGTGGCCTCGGGACACCAACTCCCGGATGAGCCCGACGGTAGTGGTCGTCTTCCCCGACTTCTTCTTGCCAACGATGCAATACACGGCGGGAGGCATATCACCCCTCCTGATCAAGAATGCGTGATTCGGCCCGCGCGAGATCCTCAGGAGTGTTCACGTTGAGGAATACTCCTTCTTCGCCGCTCAAGAGAAGCCCCTCGAGGACAACGCCCTCGATGCTGCGGAACAGATCGTGGAGCGAGAGCTTTTCGGTATCGAGGTGATCCCGTACCTGGGACAGCACCTGGGATCCGTAGATGGCGCACAACGGCTCGATGCCCCCTGCTCTGCTCGGCGCGACAGCGGCTGTGCGGCCATCCCAAGCCTCGACGACTTCGCGAACCACTTCCCCGGTGACCAAAGGCAAATCACACCCCATTAGAAACACGCCTGCGAGTTGGAGGCGATGGGCTTCCACAAGCGCTGCCTCAAGGCCTCCCAGAGGCCCACGCTCGGCACGAAGATCATGAACAACGGGGACGGACACATCGGCCGTCTCCGACGGACTCGTCACTACCACGACGATATCGAGCGCATCTGAAAGTGTGCGCACGGCCCGATCGAGCATCGTCACGCCGCCCAACGGTTCAACAGACTTGTCCCGACCGAACCGACGACTGCGTCCGCCAGCCAACACGGCTCCGAGCACCATACGTCCCGACGATGTCAGAGGACGCGCTCCGATCCCGTGTAGACGTTGAAACCACCTCCGCGGGCAAACCCGATCAGGGTTTGCCCGAATCGTGTCGCGAGATCGACGGCCAAGCTGGATGGCGCTCCGACGGCCACAATCATCGGGACCCGCGCCATCACCGCTTTCTGGACGATCTCAAAGGAACTCCGGCCGCTCACGACGAGGACGCGGTCCGACACCGGCATGCCTTTCTGTAAGACCGTATGACCGAGGACCTTGTCCACCGCATTGTGCCGTCCGACATCTTCTCGGAGCGCTCCTGCCTTGCCGTTGGTGTCAAAGAGCCCTGCTGCATGTAAGCCACCCGTGCGGGCGAAGACGCCCTGCCCTTCCATTAGGAAGTCCGGCAACTGCGGGATCAACTCCCCGGAGATACGGAACGAGTCGGTCAGAAGCGCACAACCAACCGCTTCGACGGCTTCGAGCGAGGCCTTTCCACACACGCCACAGCTGGAAGACGTGAACACGTTTCGGCGCAATCGCTCGAAGTCAAACTCGACCCCTGGAGTCAGGCGCGCTTCGACGATGTTGTACTCCTGCTGCTCGTCACCGCGGCAATACGTGAGTTCAGTGAGATCACCTGCCTGTGAGACGATGCCCTCTCCGTGAAGGAAACCGGCTACGAGGTCGAAGTCGTGCCCAGGCGTGCGCATGGTCACCGCGATCGCCTCGACCCTCTTCTTCCCACCGTCCTTCCACGCGACGCGAATCTCGAGCGGTTCCTCCACGGCGAGCGTGTCCTTTCGCCGCCGCATCGCACCGTCACGATACTGCGCTACACGCATGGTCTTGGTGGGGCTACCCTGCCCGATCACGTCACGGCTCCTGAGGTTCTAACTAGAAGATCGTCTCTAGGAACCCAGCGACCCCCACCACCAGAATCGTGAGGATCGCGAAGAGCCACAGAAGGCCCGGGGCCTGGGCCGTCGCGGTCTGATCCGCCTCGACTTCTTCGAAGGTGTCGACGTTCAGGAACGTCGCTCCGACCATTCACTCGACGAGCGCGTCGCTGGTCTTCGACATGGGAACCTCATGGCATTCAGGTGGGTCACGACGCTGTACGATGGCTGGAGTGGGTCGACGACGCCACCGTGCTTCGGTCTTACGCCGGGGTAGCCAGCCGACGATATTCTCCCGTTCCCTCCGTGGCGGCACGCCACTCGTGTGACTCTTCTGGGCCCGACGCCGGATCGACCGTGGAAACCCCGAACTCTTCTAGCCAGAACGGTCCCGAGCGTCGTCACGACGCGACGTCCGACGAATGGACCGTCGAGCAGGCCACTGATCTGTACGGCGTCCGGGATTGGGGCGGTGGGTATTTCGGCGTTACCCCAGAAGGCACTGTGGCCGTTCACCCGAACGGGGACCCGACCAAGAGCATCGACCTCCACGCCGTGGTCACTGGCCTCGCTGCACGCGACCTGAACGCTCCGATCGTGCTTCGCTTCCCAGGCATCCTCGAGCACCGAATGACAGCACTCCGGACCGCATTCGATGGAGCGATCGAGGAGTTGGAGTACGACGGATCGTATTCAGGCATCTACCCCATCAAGGTCAACCAAGAACGGCACGTCTGCGAAGCCATACGCGATCTTGGTGGACGCCTCGGGTTCGGCCTTGAAGTCGGTTCCAAGCCCGAACTCCTTGCGGGCCTCGCCCTGACCGAGGGCATGAACGAAATGCCCCTCGTCTGCAACGGCTTCAAAGACAAAGAGTATGTCGAGACGGTGATCATCGCCGCCAAAATGGGCCGAAATATCATCCCGGTCGCAGAGCAGGCGCATGAAGTGCGGCTCATCACAGCCTCCGCACGACTTCATGACGTGACGCCCCATTTCGGCATTCGGGCGAAACTCGCAGCGCCGGGGCTCGGCCGATGGGCCGGGTCCTCCGGCTTTCGCAGCAAATTCGGCCTGACCGTGGGAGAGATTCTGCACGCGGTAGAGTACCTCGAGCGTGAGGAAATGCTCGACGGCCTCAAGATGCTCCACTGCCACATGGGCTCGCAGGTCTTCGACATCCGGGCGGTGAAATATATGGTGGCCGAATTGGCTCACCTCTACGTGGAACTGGTCCGGCGTGGGGCACCCCTCGACACACTCGACATCGGTGGGGGCCTGGGAATCGATTATGACGGGTCGTCATCCGCTACCGAATCTTCGATCAACTACTCCCTCGATCAGTACGCGGCAGACGTAGTTCATCGAATCAAGTCGATCTGCGACGAGGCAGGCGTCGCGCACCCCAAGATCATGAGTGAATCGGGCCGAGCCCTCGTGGCGCACTCCAGCGTCCTCGTGTGTGAAGTACTCGGTACCCGGACGTTTCCGGCGGAACCAGATATGGCCCTGGTTCAACGCGCCCTCGATGAAGAGGCGCCGGCACAACCGCTTCTGGACGCCTACGACGCCTACCTAACGCGAGACAGCGGCGACCTGTTCGAGGTCTACGCCGATGCTGAGCACGCGCTCGCCGAGGCGACCAACCTGTTCAACCTCGGCTATATGAGCATCTACGCGCGGGCGGCATGCGAAGAGCTCTATTGGTCGATCGGACGTACCGTGCTCGATCGGCGCGGAGATGATCTCCCAGAAGAGCTCGAGAACCTCCCGGATCGTCTGGCGGACATCTACTTCTTGAATCTCAGCATCTTCCAATCGCTGCTGGACTCATGGGGCATTGATCAGCTCTTCCCCATCATGCCCATCCACCGCCTGAGCGAAGAACCTGCCCGCCGCGGGGTCCTCGCTGACATCACGTGCGACTCGGACGGGCGTATTGAACGCTTCCCGGGGGGTGACAGTCACAAGAGCACACTCGAGTTGCACAGCCATGGGCAAGCCGGAGATCGCACCGACCCTTATTACGTCGGGGTCTTCCTAACCGGAGCCTACCAGGAGACCCTCGGCGACCTCCACAACCTCCTGGGGGACACACACGCGGTCCATGTGGAACTGGCTGATAACGGTCGTTGGCGCATCGATCATGTCGTGGAAGGCGAGACGGTACGTGACGTCCTCGCGCATGTGCAGTATGACACGGAGGACATCCGGCGCCGCATCCGCAGCGATATTGAAGCGTCCCTCGAAGCCAACCGCATCACCATCGACGAGGGCAAAGCCCTCCGGCGTTTCCTGGACGACTCGCTCCAGGGCTACACCTACCTGGAGTAGTCAGCGCGGGTGCGAAAACGAAGTCCGCCGCCCCGGACGCGGCTACCTAGGCAGCCGCGTCGGCATGTCCGCCACGACGTAGGCGATCACGGCCATGGTCGCGACACACAGCGCGACCTCGTCCGGCGAAAGCTTGTCGAGCGTGTCCGCGTCCGTGTGGTGATACCAGAAGTACTTGGTGCCGTCGACATTGAGCCCCATGCCCGGTACGCCCGTCTGCATGAGCGGGCCGATATCCGCGCCACCTCCACCACGGGTGATCGTCCCCGACCCGATCCGGTCCAGCAGCGTGCCGATCTCGGTCATCATGGCGAACGCTTCGTCCGAGCCCGTGAAGCCGAATCCTGAGGGCTTGAAGACACCACCGTCGGACTCCATGGCCAGCACGTGATCTTCGTCCGCGTGCTGACGCGCATACTCCGGGCCGCCGGGCCCACCATTCTCTTCACTCGTCCACCCCACGACGCGCACCGTACGACGCGGACGTAGGCCGAGCTCCTTCATGAGTCGAACGGCTTCCCAAGCAGCGACCACGCCGCCCATGTCGTCCATGGCGCCCTGACCTACGTCCCATGAATCGGTGTGTCCGCCGAGGACGATCACCTCGTTGGGGAATTCAGAGCCGGTGATCTCCGCCATGACATTCCGGGACGGAGCGTCCGGGAGCGTCTGCGCCTCCATGCTGAGGTGCAGTTCCACGCGCTCTCCCCGATCGACCATGCGATGGATCATCTCGGCATCTTCCACCGTAATGGCAGCGTGTGGAATCTTGGTTACGTCGTCTGCGTAGTTCGAGTTGCCGGTGTGCGGAGTCTGCTGCGAATAGGGCGTCACGGACCGAATGATGCTGGCCGCGGCTCCGACGCGTCCCGCTGCGATGGCGCCCTGACTTCGGTACGCGACCGTCGCACCGTAGCTGGTGAACGGTACGTCGAAGAGCACGATCTTGCCGTGGGCTTCATCGGCCCGAGCGGTGAGCTCAGCAAAGTCGCTCACGACCATGACCTCGGCCCGGATACCGCCCGGGGGTGTTCCGATGCTCCCACCCAGCCCCAGCATAGGAAGTTCACGCGGCCGCGGCAGGATCATCTGCAGAGACTCGTTCCCCCGCACCCAGTGTGGGATGAGAAGGTGATCGGCTTGGACGTTGTCGAGCCCGTCAGCCTCCATCTGCTCCAAGATCCAGTCATGTGCATTCTCGAGCGCGACTGAACCCGCCACGCGGGCGCCATAGAGGTCGACCACCTCACCCAGCCGCGTATAGGCGTCATCATTGGCGGTCGCAGCATCGATCAGGCGATTCGCAGCATCCCGATACGCGTTGGCGATCTCCTGCGACTCGACGTGAGCCGGCGTGAGAGTGAGCGCAGCGACGGCAACGAGCGAGAAGAAACGAATGAGCTTCACTGTGACGACTCCAAAGGGTTAAGGCGCGGGCCGGGTCGATGACCCGGCCCGCCTACCTCAGCGGTTGTTGTTCCAATAATTGACCGGTCGGTCGTCCGCGAGCCATCCGGTCGGGTCGACCCACCAACGCTCGCCGTACGGCTTGGCTACCGGCCAGACCTCATCGAGCGAGTCGGCGTCGTAGACCACGCCGCCCTGCATGACGTAGCGCATGTCGGTCGTGTTGCGGATGTCGTCGAGTGGGTTGGAATTCAAGACGATCAGGTCCGCGAGCTTGCCCACGGTTATCGAGCCGAGATCGTCCTGAGCGCCGAGGAAGTACGCTCCGTGCAGACTCGCGACCTCGAGCGCACCCATCGGTCCGGTTCCGGCCTCGGTCATCCAGATTTCCCAGTGCGATCCGATGCCGTGCATCTGACCATGTGAACCAATGGCCCCGTAGCCACCCTCCGCGATGACGTCGGCCAGACCCTGAGCGATGAAGGGGAAGCTGTAGTCGGTGTCGGGCCGGAGCACGCGCCGCCTCGTGTGCGGAATCACCTGACGCCACGGCATCCACGTCTGCTGCTTCGGATCCTCCCAGACATCGGATTCCTGGAAGAAGTACTCCTCGTTCCAGGCACCCGCTCCTCCCACGTTGAACGTCGGCGAATAGACTGTCTTGGTCGCTCCGAAGAATTTGGCGGCGTCGCTATGGAGCGGCATGTAGCTCATCGGGTGCTCGAAGCCGGTCTGACCGTCCATGATCATGCTCATGTTGTACGGCAGATCCGATCCCTCTGAGGTAACCATGAGGCCACGCTTGCGAGCCGCATCGGAGATCCACTGCCGCTGATCCCGACGCGGCTGGAGGTATTGCTTGATCGCCACGGCCCCCCAGTCGGCTAGGCGACCCACGTTCTGATCGGCGACTTCGTAGCTGGTGATCTCGTTCTGCCGCCCGCCGTCTCCTGCGTAGAGCGGATCGCCGCTGCTGTAGGTCCTGGGACCAACGAGCCCACCGGCCCGAATCAGCTCTCCGGTCGGGAAGACGTTTTGCGACCACATCGAGTTGTCGAGGTTCGTGGTCACGCCATATGCGAGGTACACGGCCTGCTCGAAGTCATGTTGAGGCTGAAGGCCCCGGTGCTCGCGGTAGTGGTGTGCGTGCATGTCTACGAACCCGGGGATAATCGTTGCGCCCGCCAAGTCCATGACCTCGTCGGCACCACCCGTGTCACAGTTGCCCACGCACTCAATCCGGGACCCACGCACGACGACGGTGCCTCGCTCGATCACCTGCCGGTTGTCGAGCGTGACGATGCGCGCGTTCGTCAGCGCGATCGATCCGTCCGGAATACGTCGGTCGACCATGAGCGTCACGTCGACGCTGTCCGTCGTTTCATCATCAGGCCGGTAGCTGAAGAAGTGCGGTCCGCTGCCGAAGTCGAGCACGTCGTTTCCGCGCCAGGTCGGATACAGACCACCCTCAGTGCTGACCTGACGGATCGGGACGGTGCCCCCACTCTTGTCCAACTCGAGTGGGTCGCCGCCCATGGAGTTGTAAGGAAAGGGCGCCACGTACACGTTGTCTCCTTCCTGGAACGCTACCCACGAGCCGTCCGGGGAGACCACCGCCTCGTCCGCAAAGCGCATGGTCGCATGCACCCGTCGGTCACTCCCGTCCGGTCGGACCGAAACCACTCCGGTGCGGACCCCGTTCTCGCCCTCGACGGTCACCCGATCCGGGAAGAAGATTCTCCCAGCGGGACCGAACGACGCGCGAGAGACCTGGCTGCGTGAACTGCCGCCCTCTACACCCGTCGTCGCGACCACGGTGCCTTCACCGCCACTGGCCGGAACGCTCACCAGATCCCAGAAGGGATTGTGGGCCGCACCACGGCCGCGGAAGGGAGCGCCCGTACCGCGGGCTACGACCAGGTACGAGCCGTCCGGACTCCAGACCGGGTTGAGGTACTCAGCCGCTTCGGTCGTGATCTTCTGGGGACTACCTCCACCCGCGGCCACCCGCCAGACATGACCGCCCTCGACGTCGTCCCAGCTCGTGAACGCGATCCATCGGCCGTCGGGCGACCAGGTCGGTGCGTGCTCGAATGGCTCGAAGCTGTCCGGTGTGACTCTGCTCGGAGTCCCCTGGGGCAGCGACTGGGTATAGACCCGTCCGATCGCCTGGAAGGCTAGGGTGCCTCCGTCGGGCGAAGCAGCGTACCAGCGCAGGAAGCGCGCCTGGAACGGCTCGTCGGTGATCCGGAACTCCGCTTTCGTCTGCTCCGAGACGGTTCGCTGAATGCGCGCGGAAAACGGAATCGTCGTGACGTCGCCTGTACCCACGTCCACACGCCGGATCTGACCGCCCTGAGATAGCACAATGGCGCCACCGTCGGGTGTCCAGTCGTAGCCCGGAACGATGCGCAGCGTCTTCATGCCTTCCGCCATGTCCTGCTCGATCGGGTCCATGACGACACGCTCGGTCCCGGTCGCCAGGTCGCGGAGCCATAGCGCGGAGCGGGGGCCGAACTGGTGGCCCTTGAAGGAAATCGTGCCGTTGGGAATGCGGCGCACGAAGGCCACGTAGCGTCCGCTCGGGTCGACTTCCGCCGCGTAGCCGCCGCCGCTCGATGCGCGGCCTTGCTGTTGCGCCTCACCTGAAGTGATCGAAATCACGAGGCCCGACTCCAGATCCTTCCGACGGACCTGCCACGAACCGGACGTCGCGTCCCGCGTCGACGCCATGAACGGGCTTCGGCTCACATGGAAATACAGGTAGCGGCCATCCTGCGAGACCGACGGCCATGCCGCGCCCGATTCGTCACCCGTCGCGACGAGCTCGATGCCGCTTCCCCCGTCGCGGTGGTACATCCAGATGCCGGACTGGCTCGGGCTTCCAGGAGTCGTCGAGCGACGGGCCTTCCTTACGACGATGTAGTCACCGTCGGGCGTCCAGGTCGGCTCGAAGAATTTCGTAGCCTGGTCTTCCACCACGGCGCGAGGGTTCGAGCCGTCGGAGTCCATGATCCAGAGGTTGTTCTGCCCGTTCCGATCGGAGATGAACGCGATTGTCTGCCCGTCGGGCGAGTAGCGGGGGTGATAACCGACAGAGACTCCGGCGTCTCGTGTCAGAAGCTCCGCCTGACCACCAGAGATCGGGATCCGATAAACGCTGCCGAGGAGGTCGAAGGCGATCCACTGGCCGTCTGGGGACACGTCGGTACTCATCCACGTGCCCTCGTCGGTCGTGAAGTCGACCTCGTACGAGTCGCCACGGGCGATGGTGACGTCCCAAGCCTCCGGGGCTTCTTGAGCTCCAGAGGGCTGGACGAACAATGCGAGAAGAAGTGCGCTGAACTGCGGTAGGGCACGAGCTTTCATGCTGTCGGTCCGGTCGAGTAGAAAACGGGCTGCAAAGCTACTCGCGATCGGACGACGGGCCAGAGCCTGCTCCCTACTTCGTTCCAGCGCCTCCCGTCTGGTTCCCTCCGTTGCCGGGCCGCGGATGCCCTCGCCCGCGCCTGAGGAGTCGTCTACTCTTTAGCGGCGCGGATCCCAGACCACTCCGAGAGAACCCATGAGCCGAACGCACACGCCGAAACTGACCCTCCTGACTACCATGCTGCTCGCGGCGGTCTCGTCTCCCCTCGCCTCGCAGCAAACAGCTGATTCGGGAGACCGAAGCAATCGGCCACTTGCGCTCGAAGGGTGGGAGGAGAGCCGATCGCTCAACGTCGATCTCGATGAAGGCTCCTGGATGTCGCTCGACGTGAGTCCGGACGGGCGCACCATCGTGTTCGATTTCCTCGGGGACCTTTTCACCATGCCGATCGCAGGTGGTGACGCGGCCCAGCTTACTTCGGGGATGGCGTTCGACGCGCAGCCGCGATTCTCACCGGACGGGGCGCGTGTGGCCTTCACATCCGACCGAGACGGCGGCCAGAACATCTGGATCATCCCGCTCGACCGATCTGATACGACCCAGATTCCGAGGGAACACGAACGCGAGGCCCTCCCGGCGTGGCGGGCACGGAACGGATGAGCATCCGCGACACAAACTTCATTTCCCATGTGCAGGAGAACACCATGAGCATACTCCGTTGGGCGGCCTCGGTCGCCCTCACCTTGGCGATTCTCGGGTCGATCCCCGAGCCCGCGGCCGCCCAGGAAGTCGACTATAACAGAGCCGAGCGCTTCCTTTCTTGGCACACGACACCGATGGTGTCGAACGACCAAGTGAACCCAAACTGGCTGGAAGACGGGCGGCGCTTCTGGTACCGAAACAGCTTGGGTGAAGGGCACGAGTTCATCTTCGTTGATCCGGGTGCGGGTGCCCGACGCCAGCTCTTCGACCACCACCGCCTCGCCTCCGCGATGTCCATGGCGGACGACACGTCTTACGTCGGCACGAAGCTGCCCTTTGACAATTTCGAGTTCGGCGAGGAACTCCGCACGATCGAGTTCGCCGCTCGGAAGCAGCAGTTCACGTGCAACATCGTCCAGTACTCCTGCATGGTCGGAGATACCGTCGCGAGCGACACCCCCTATGTCGAGTCGCCCGACGGATTGTGGGAGGCATTCGTGGTCGACTACGACCTCTACGTTCGCCCGACGGGTGGCGGAGACTCGATCCGCGTCACGACGGATGGAGAGGAGTACAACTCCTACGGACTCGGGGCGCCACGCCCCAGTCAGCTGCGGGATCCCGGCCCACGACGCCCTTCGGTCAGCTGGTCGCCCGACTCGCGGCGCGTGGCCGTATCGAGAGACGATGAGCGGGAAGTAGAGCACCATCACTACCTCTCCATGACCCCGCAGCGTCCAGAACACTTCTCCTACCCCTACGCACTTCCGGGCGACTCGATCATTCCGTACCCGGGCATTCATATCGTGTCACTGGATGTCGCTACCATCACAGATGGTGACGGCGGGTCTCCCCTTCCGCAGGTAGCGAGCAACGTCGCCGTAGGCTTTACGGAGCGGCCGCTTCAGACGTCGTACGCGGGCTCTGTGCCGGACTCCGCCTGGAGTGATGATGGTTCAACGCTCTACGTGACGTCAACCGATCGCGGCTACAAGAACATGTGGCTTACGGCTGTGGACGTGAACACGGGAGCTGAGCGGATTCTGGCTCATGAGAAAGGGAAGACCTACGTCGAGATGGGCCACGGTACCCGACTCGATCCGGCATCGTGGTACGTGTTTCAGGACGACGATGTCCTCTGGTGGTCACAGCGTGATGGGTGGGCACATCTGTATATGCTCGGGGCGGACGGTGAGGTGAGGACACAGCTCACGTCAGGTGCCTGGATGGTCGAGCGCGTCCTCCATGTCGATGAAGCCTCGGGCCAGATCTACTTCATCGCGCGAGGTCGCGAAGCCGAGCGCTTCATTTATGAAGCGTATATGTATCGGATCAATCGCGACGGGTCGGGTTTGACCTTGATGACCCCAGAAGAAGGTCACCACGAGATTACCTGGTCACCGGACGGATCGACATTCGTCGATCGCTGGTCTCAGATCGACGTACCGGCACAGATCGCACTAAAGTCCAGAGCCGATGGGCGGACGATCATGCCGCTCGAGGCAGCCAACGTAGACCGGCTGGCGGCGGAGCTCGATTTCCAGCCAGCGGAGGTCTTCACCGTGAAGGCTCGTGACGGCATCACGGACCTCTACGGGCTGATCTACTTCCCGCCGGACCTCGATCCGGAAGCGGAATACCCGATTATCTCGCACATCTATCCGGGCCCACAGGTCGGCTCGGTGGGACGTGCCTGGAACTACCGCAGCGGTGGAGACGACTTCGCACTGGCCCAGCTTGGGTTCATCGTGATCCAGCTTGATCACATGGGGACTCCCTGGCGGTCGAAGGCCTTCCACGACAACTACTACGGTGATTTCAACGACAACGGACTGCCGGATCACGTGACGGCGATCCAACAGCTAGCCGCCCGGTATCCGGTCATCGATATCGACCGTGTCGGGATGTACGGACACTCGGGTGGTGGCTTCGCGACCGCCGACGCGATGTTCCGCTTCCCGGACTTCTTCAAGGTCGGTGTGTCCGGTGCCGGAAACCATGACAACGCCAGTTACAACATCTACTGGGCAGAGAAGTACCAGGGTGAGCTGACGCGCGACGAGGACACGGGCGTCGACAACTTCCAGGAAGAGGCAAACAAGTCGCATGTCGCGAACCTCCAGGGGAAGTTGCTGCTGATGCACGGCGACATGGACGACAACGTCCACCCTGCCATGACCATCCAGGTCGTGGACGAGTTGATCAAGGCCAACAAGGACTTCGATCTGCTCATCGCGCCGAATCGGGCCCACGGACTCAACGAACCGTACTTCGTGCGGAAGCGCTGGGACTACTTCGTGACGCACCTCCTCGGCGCCGAGCCGCCAAGTGAGTACTTGATACAGCGTCCGCAGAACTGACCGAATGAAGGACGGGTAGGGGCCCGGCAGGGCCCCTACCCGGATCTTTCCCGCCCGGCTGTATCCCGGTTTGTTGATATTCGACCCGTCGCTGCCCGCCGACTTCGACGACTGAGTCGCCCGCCTCCAGTCTGTCCGAACACGTTCGGCCACGCGGCCGCTCGCTTCCGCCCATATCGACATCCCCTCGTCCCCCTCCCACATCTGAGCTCTGTGCGCGACTCCGCTCGGGCGGTGTGGATGGGTCAGGGCGAGCGTGGACTGCTCCGAGAAGGCGCGATTGCTGATGTGGTGGTCTTCGACTTCGGTACGATCCAGGACGAGGCTGCCTACACCGATCCGCATCACTATTCGACAGGCGTGATTCATGTCTTCGTGGGTGGTGCGGCGGTCCTAGATAATGGTGAGATCGCCGGGCAGCGGCCGGGGCGGCTTCTAGGGCGATCGAGGGAGGGAGGGAGGGAGGGAGGGGACTCTGGTCGATAGCAGGGGCTCAGATAGGCCCTGTCTGAAGTAGACCTTCCTGCATTCGCACGGCATGTCTTTGAGGAGGACCGATCGGTGAAACGATCAGCACTGTTTACACTTCTGTTCTGCTTCACAGTGCCAGCCGCGGGGCAGTCGGCTGCCTCGCTCCTCATTGAGAGAATCCGCTGACCGCTTCACGGGCGACATCAGCAGCCTCGAGGCCGAACTGTATCAGGTCCTGAACCAGAGCCTCAAAGACAAGAGCGCCTTCCCGATCCGGCTCAACGACCGCCTGACCGGGCTTCGCAATCGACTCGAACGAGGCGACGCGCCGCCGACCGAAGCGTATCTGGGTGTTTTCGAGGAGCTGTCGAGCGAGCTGGACGTACATATCAGTGTTCTGCAGCGCCTGATCACGGATGATCTGCGCCAATTGAACCGAGAGCTCTCGAGGGCCGGTCTGGCACAGATTGTCGCTACGGATATGTTGATCGCATGAAGCCTGAGCACGTGATCTCGACGGTCAGCACGCGGCCGAACCAGGGACCGCCTACCCCTACTGTAAGAACTTGCTTTGATGCTCGGCCGAGTTTCGGAACAGGAGAGGCGCTCGGGTGGCTCGACGACCACCTAGGACCTGTGCGGTGACTCGTCACGCCTCAGCTCACTCGACCGGCTCCGCTGTTCACAGGCAGCTGCTCAATCGCTCAGCGAGGGCAGTGGCCCCGACCCCCCTCACCCGCCTGAACGCATTCGGGCGACGAGTAACACTCATGAAAGCTGACACCATGATTAGGCCGTGGATGCACCCTTTCCGCTCGATTCTTCCGGCCATTGTCGCCGCCGCGTGCACCGCTCCGGGAGGTGTGACAGACGGTGGGGGAGTCGTTGAAGCCGATCACTTCGTGCTCTCCCAGCCGGAGACGGTGAGTTGGGGCTGGTATCCCATCGACAAAGAGCCCGTTCTCACGATTCAGTCCGGTGAGACTGTCCGAATCAACACACTGACGCACGCTGGGGCGACCCAGAGCGAGGATCCGGTCTCCTACCTGGCTGGGCTCGGCATCCCGCGGGAGGAGGTCCTCCAAGACGGGTTGGATTTCTGGGCCTCGCGGGAGGGACGTCCAAGAGAAGGGCGCAGCGGACACGTGATCACGGGTCCCATCTATGTCGAGGGCGCTGAGCCCGGCGACATGCTGGAGATTGAGATTCTGGATGTCGAGACGCGCGTGCCCTGGGGTATCAACAACACGAGCAGCCGGGGTGGGGTGTTCTCTAGAGGCTACCCAGGCTTCGACGAAGACGATGCGGAGCTCGATATTGCTCCTGGCACTCGGCACGTGATTCGAACAGGCGAGGTCGATGGCCGTGGAGTCGCATTCTTTTCCCCGGATATCCAGGTGCCGCTCGCGCCCTTCATGGGCATCATGGCGGTAGCGCCGGATCCGGTGGTGGGCGAGCCGGGCGTTACCGTCCCCGGTGTGCAAAGCTCGCGCCCGCCGGGCGCGTTCGGCGGGAATATGGACGTCAAGGACCTGACGGCCGGCACCACCGTCTATCTACCCGTCTTTCAGTCGGGTGCGCTCTTCTACGTGGGAGATGGGCACGGGGCCCAAGGGGACGGTGAAGTGAGCGGCACCGCGATCGAGCAGTCGTTGACGGGGACGTTCCGTTTCGTCGTTCACAAGGAGGTGAACATCTCGGGTCCGCGCGCCGAGACGGACACACACTACCTCCTCATGGGGATCGACCTCGATCTAGATCGCGCGACACGACAGGCCACCTGGGAGGTCGTCGATTTCCTCGTAACCGAGAAAGGCCTGTCCCCTGCCAAGGCACTCTCCCTCGCCAGCATCGCTGTCGACTTCCGCGTTAGCGAGGTCGTCGATCTCACACAGGTGGTCACGGGGTTCATTCCGAAGAGCATCTTCTTGCGGTAGAAGCCGAAATACTTGTCCCTGGAGGCGCATTTTTGTGGAGGCCGTGGGGATCCCTCGGGTCGGTCGCGCGCTGCTGCCTCACAGCCAACTTCTGGCGTCGGCGGGCATCGGTGGGTAACGATGCAATTCTTGGCGCTCTCACCGGTTGCAGCGCCAAAGTCTCGGACATCGGGACGGCCAGGGCTTTGCCGATGACCCGATCGGGCCTTGGAGCGGTCTGGTTACGGGTTAGAATCTGGCACAGCTTGCGAAAAAGGCTCTTTCTCTGAACGAGCTAAGTGGTTCGAATTAGAGCACTTCGGGGCGTGGCGCAGTCTGGTAGCGCACCTGCTTTGGGAGCCAGATTCTGACGCTGGTGGGCGTCGATGAACGCTGGACATGGTGGATTTCTGCGTCAGTTGCGTCGGTGAGCGTTGGTGGGTAACGACGCAGTTTTTGGCACAGTTTTGGATCGAACCGTGAGAGAGTGTTTCTCGAGCCTCCACAGCGAAGGCCCTTCTTGGGATTCGCCCCTACATCATGGGACAGCTTCCGGTGAACTCCGCGCCCCGCTAGGGTGTGTCGAGACCTGCACTCCGCGGTGGGCGAACTCTCCGCTGCGGGACACCCCTGAGAGACCACGAGCTATGTACGCCTTCCGCTTCGTCTCGGCGCTCCTATTGGCCGCCGGGCCCCTGGCTTCGGCAGCCCAGGAGCCAACGACCCGTCAGCTGAACCTCCTCGGCTGGCAGGAGTTTGCAGAGATCATGGAGAGGGGTGAGATCGAGACGGTGCTCATCCCCACCGGCACGCTGGAACCCCATGGCGTACTCCCCAACGGTTCTGACAACCTGGCTCCACAGGCGATGGCGGCCGAACTGGCGCCGCGCCTGAACGCGCTGGTGGCGCCGACCCTGAACTACGGCTTCACCGGCAGCTTCGCCGCCTTCCCTGGGAACCTCTCCATTTCCGAAGCGACGTACGAGGCGTTCGTCGAAGAGATCTTCGAGGGTCTGGCTGGAAACGGCTTCCTGAACATCATCGTGATCAACGGCCACGGAGGAGGGCAGACGGCCGTGTTGAGTCGCGTGGCGGAACGGATTTCGGGGGAGCACCGGGTGAGGACGCTGGTCTCGAACTGGTGGTCCGCCACGAGCGACATCACGTTCGATGTGTTCGGTGAGGACGGAGGGCACGCCGGCAACAACGAGTCGGCGTACATCCAGGCGATCGCGCCCGAACACGTGCACCCGGAGCGGTACTCCGCCGACATGGCAGAGGCTCGTATGGGCGGGATCAACGCCTATCCTTTCCCGTCCTCGATCGTCCTGTATCAGGCCGGACAGGGGTACCCGGACTTCGATCCGGCCGATGCCGCCGAATACTTCCGCCGGGTGAACGACCGTATGGGCGACCTCATCGCTGACCACATTCGACGCTGGGATCTGGCGGGCATCTACCGCGACCGGTGAAGCAGAATCCAACCCAGGGTGCCCCATTCCAACAGTTGGTGGGCGTCGGCCAGCGTCGAAAATGCTGCGGTTCTGCGTCAGTTGGGTCGGTGGGTAACCGCGGAGTTCTTGGCACAGGTTGCCGTGATTCGCGGATCGAGGGTGTGAGGCGCATCTTCCCCGCATGACACCATCGGATCCGGTCCCCCGTCTGAACGCAGCCCTCGAAGGTCGTTACCGCATCGAGTGCGAACTGGGCGAAGGCGGGATGGCGACGGTCTATCTTGCGGATGACCTGAAGCACGAGCGGAAGGTCGCGCTCAAGGTCCTCAAGCCGGAGTTGGCTGCGGTCGTCGGCGCCGAGCGCTTCCTCGCAGAGATCAAGACGACCGCGAATCTGCAGCATCCGCACATCCTGCCGCTCTTCGATTCAGGCGAAGCGGACTCGTTCACGGAACTCCGTGAGCGGACGAGCGGGAGCTGAGAGAAGCCCGTGAGCGATTCGATGCGCGCGTGCGGTTCCTGCTCCGCCTGCTGCACCGTGATGAGCGTTCATGAGATTGCGAAGGGCATGTACGAGGCGTGCGAGCACCTGTGCGGGGCGGGCTGCGGGATCTACGCCGAACGCCCGGGGGCGTGCCGGACGTTCGAATGCCAGTGGTTGCGCGGAGTGCTCGAGGTCGACGGGGCCATCGACACCGAGATGCGCCCGGACGCCTGCGGCGTGATCTTCGACTACCAGCCCGATTCGGCCTTCGGCGAAGTGTATACGGCGTGCGAGGTCGAGCGAGGTGCGTCGGGCAGCGGCCACGCGCAAGCCATCATCAAGGGACTCGAGGAGAGATTCCTAGTCATGATCGTGACCCCCAGCCGGGACGGCGAGAACGGCCCAGGCGAACGAAGCTTCGTCGGTCCACGACACCTGGTGACGCGGGCGACCGCGGTGTTGTGGAGCAGGCCAGCGGGTCAGAGGGGTGAGCGTTGAAGATCCAGCGAACGCGTTAGACCCTTCTGAGTCGCTACAGATCGCGTTTGCTTTGGGAGCGACGAGTTCGGCTTAGTTGCTGGTGTGTCGCCACTTTGAATCCCCCCCAATGAGGGCCTTCCTGCACACCCTCCCGCATAGAGATGGAAAAGCGGTTTTCTAGGCATTCTGATAGGCCGCAGCTTCTGGCTCTCGGGCTCGGAACTCACTCGCTGCAACCCAGCACTCTGCCGCAAGTTGACTGCATGACTGACCCCATCACCCGCCTGAAAGCAGCCCTCGAAGGCCGGTACAGCATCGAGACACTCGGGGAGGGGCCATGAGAAAGTTGCTAAGACGCCTTCGCGGGGCGGTTGGGGTCAGCCTCACATGGGCCTTGGGATGGGGCCTAATTGGCGCGCTCCTTGGCCTCGTGCAGCTACCGGGCTGGGTCGGATTTGGGCGTTTTGGTTTTCTTGACTTTGCGTTGGTCGGATTGTTGAGCGGTGGTGCATTCTCTGTGGCCCTCGACATCGTTGGGCTCCGCCGCACCTTGGACGAAATGTCGCTGCCGCTGTTTGCCGGGTTGGGGGCGCTTGCGACCACCCTCGTGTTCACCATCGCGCTCCGGGGGGCCTCCTTTCCGACAGTCGTGACAATGACCGCCATCCAGGCGCTTCCCTGCGCTGGCTTCGCCGCTGGTTCGCTGGCACTGGCCAGAATGGCAGACGACCGAGAGTTGCTTGAGGCAGGAGCAGCTGTTGCCGACATCCGGCTGACCGAAGAAGAGAAGCGCGAGCTACTCGCACCGTAGCTGCCCACTACCCGCCTCATCCCCTGGCTCCCCGTCTTCGTGGAAGGCGTGGTAAGGAAGCAGAGGCCAACCTGCTTCACAGGCAGCGGGCACGTCCCGACATCGTAAGAGCGAAGAGTGCACGTGGCCGACGATCCGCTCGGCCCTTGGAGCGCTCTAGTTACGGGTTGGAGTCTGGCACACTTTGGGATGCGGGTGATTTAGGTTTTACCCATAACAATCTGCAGAACAACAACTTCAGGGCGTGGCGCAGTCCGGTAGCGCACCTGCTTTGGGAGCCAGATTCTGACGCTGGTGGGCATCGATGAGCGCTGGACATGGTGGATTTCTGCGTCAGTTTCGTCGGTGAGCGCTGGTGGGTAACGACGCAGTTTGTGGCACAGTTTCGACTCGACGTCAGCCTGACGCAGCGTGCAACACCACGAGGCTTGGCCGAGTCTTTTCCGGGTCGGCAGGTGGACGGGGTGCCCCGGACTCGCCGGGAAGAACGGGCTTGCTTCGATGCTCGGCTGAGCTTTGGAACAGGACGTGTTTCGAGGTTGGCTCAGACGCGAGGCAACATTCGACGCGTCGCACGGACGTGCGAGTGGATGGTGAGCAGCCCCGGACCGTGCAGGGCCCTCGTATTTTGGTCGATCGGAGGCGTTCCAGGACCTACCCGAGCCTGAGATGCGACGAATCGCTGCTCCTCAATCCGGCAGGGCGAACGCTACGTACGTCCCACCGCTCGGGGCGCCGTTCTTCCCGCCGCCGCACGCGATCACGATGTACTGCTTTCCATTCACCATGTAAATGGACGGCGTGGCATTGCCCGCGGCCGGTAGTGCCGCCTCCCAAAGCAGGTCACCCGTGAGCTTGGCGAACGCGCGGATCCGGTCGTCGTAGGTCGTGGCGGCGATGATCAGCAGCCCGTTCTGAGTGACGATCGGGCCGCCGTAGCTGTCGGTGCCGGTGCCCGTCTGGCCCATGGCCGTGAGCGCGGGATACTCGCCGAACGGGATGGACCAACGAATGGTCCCTTCATTGAGGTCGATGGCGTTGAGCGTTCCCCACGGGGGCTTGATACCCGGATACCCCTCGTGGTCGAGGAAGATGTCGAAGAGCGCCGTGCGGTAGGGGAGGTCGTAGGGTGTCTCGCCTACCTCGGCAGCCGACGCGTCGACACCCGTCTCCAGATACGTGACGAGGTCGTTGATCGTGCCTCCGCCCATCGCTGCGCCGAAGGCGGGCATGAGGCCCGTTCCCCCGCGCACGAGTGCCACCACGTCGTCGCGTGACATCCGCTCGAAGATCCCCGTCAGGGTTGGGGCGGTTGCGGTCCCCTCCTGGTCTTCCCCGTGGCAGCTGGCGCAGTTCGCCGCGTACAGGGATTCGTCGCTGTGCGGCACGAGCTTGAGCAGCCACGCCATCTCGTTGGAATTTATGTAAAGGAGGCCGGTCTCCGGATCGAACCCCGCCCCGCCCCATTCGGCGCCGCCGTCCACGCCCGGAAAGATGATGGTCCCGCTGGTGTCAGGCGCTGAAAAAGGGTCTGCTGTGCTGAACGCGTTGAAGGTCGCCAGGGCCGACGCGTGTGCCTCGGGAGTGCGGTCGGTTAGCCCCTCCACGGTGAGGCTCTGGCGGGCGAAGGGGGGTGGCAGGACCGGAAACGGTTGGCTCTCGGCCATACGTTCTCCGGCCAGTCCGCCACCCGGCATGGTCCGCTCTTCGATGGGGAAGAGCGGCGTACCGTCGGCGCGGTCGAACAGGAAAACGTGGCCCGTCTTGGTGATCTGGGCGACGGCGTCCACAGACGTGCCGTCACGGTCGACGGTGACCAGTGTCGGTGGAGCAGGGAAGTCGCGATCCCACATGTCGTGACGAAGCCCCTGGAAGTGCCAGATCCGTTCACCGGTCCGTGCGTCCAGGGCGAGCACCGTATTCGCGAAGAGGTTGTCGCCGAGGCGATTGGCGCCGTAGAAGTCGTACGAGGCCGATCCGGTCGCGGCGAACACCATCGCGCGACCCGGATCGAGCGTGACGCCACTCCATGCGTTCGCCCCTCCGGCGATCTCCCACGCGTCCGGAGGCCAGGTCTCGTACCCAAACTCGCCGGGGTGCGGGATGGTGTGGAAGCTCCAGCGCAGCGCACCGGTCTCCACGTCGTACGCGCGGATGTCGCCAGGCGAACTGGGCAGCGACTCGGGCACGGAGCTGCCGATGATGAACAGGTCCTCGAACACGACTCCGGGCGAACTCGCGCTCACCGAGAGCCCCTCCACGGGCCGACCCAGCCCCTCTCGCAGATCGACCCAGCCGCCGTCGCCGAACGTCGGAATAGGCTCGCCGGTCCCGCGGTCGAGGGCGTAGAGACGATTGCGGTAGTTGAAGAGGACGCGGTCGCCGGTGACCGTGACCCCCCGATGGCGGATGCGGGACGTGGCGCGTTCGCCCGCGTTCGGGTCGAAGCGCCACAGCTGCTCGCCGGTCGCAGCATCCAGTGCGAACACCTGTAGCCGGGGTGTCGTCGCGTAGAGGATCCCGTCGATGACGATCGGGTTCGCCTGCATCTCCGAGCCTTCGAATGCGTCGCCGGTGTCGAACGTCCATGCCACTTCGAGCTGCGCCACGTTCGCGGGAGAGATCTGACTGAGAGTGGTGAAGTGTGTGTTGTCGGTGTTACCGCCGTAGACCGGCCAGTCCTCCGGATGAGTAGCGGTGCCCGGCTGGGCACAGCCGGCGACCGCCGCAAGCAGGATCAGGAGGAGCGGGCGGTTCGGGCGGTTCGGGTCGGGCATGGGGTGGCTCTCCGGGGAGGAAGGAAGCGCGCTTAAGATAGCGATGGGCCAAGCACGGTCGAGCCGTCCCACTCTCTTGGGGCCATGGCATGGACGGCAACACGGGAAGCGATCGACCTCAATCATGCGTCCTCCACGCCAGCCGACGCCTCCACACTGTTCTCCATTGAGCCGTCGACGCGGACGGTATGGGCCGCCCGCTGTCCGCCGAGGACGATCACCTCGTTGGGGAATTCAGAGCCGGTGATCTCGGCCATGACATTCCGGGACGGAGCGTCCAGGAGCGTCTGCGCCTCCATGCTGAGGTGCAGTTCCACGCGCTCTCCCCGATCGACCATGCGATGGATCATCTCGGCATCTTCCACCGTAATGGCAGCGTGTGGAAGCGGCTGCGCCCCTTCCTCGAGACGAACCCGGACATCGCCGGCGCCGTCCTGCGGATCTTCATGCGAGCCGTGCGCACGACCCTGCGGCGCACGAGCCCGGGTGCGCCGCACGATGCTCAGCTTGGCGCGCTCACGTTCATTCATCGCTTCGGCTCCGCCCTCAACACGCACTTCCACCGCCTCGCCCGAGTCCCGACTCGTCTATCGCCTGCCCACCAAAAGTGGGGTACCCAAGCCGACACCGGATGGGCGCACGCAGCTGCTGAGCCCAGGACCAAAGTCCTCCACCGATCCGCCCATATCGACATCCCCTCGTCCCCCTCCCACATCTGAGCTCTGTGCGCGACTCCAGCCGCCTCTGCTTTCAGCTCAACCCCGCAGCCCCATGATCCGCCTCCCATCCCTCACGATGTCCCCGCTCGACTCTCACCTCATTTGCGCCGTTGAATTTCCTATCCGGCGACCGAAAGTGGGGTGACAAGGAAGTCACCGAGGTGAATCTGACACTGACCCTCGAGCCCCTTCTCGGCCACGATCCGATTTGCGAGCTGATGCTGACGAGGACTGATGGTGATGCCGTGGAGGCTGCTCTCCGGAAGGGACGCCGCCAAGTGGAACAGAGTGCCACCCACCCCGCATCCCATGTCCAGAATAGTGGAGGTCGAGTCGGAGCGAACGCGCTCGATCTCTGTCGCAATGAGTCCGTTCACATAGCTCGACGCTTCGCTCGCGTTTCGAACCCCTGGTCCCCACAACTGCCGGTGGATGGACAGCGCACTACCACTACCACCAACGAAGAGGAAGCGAGCCGTGTTGCTGTCGTAGTAACCCGCGACGCCTGAGGCCTGCATGGGCCCTACTTGCCGGACAGATCGCTCTGGAGCATGTCACCGAGCCAGTGGCCGGCCCTCTCCACTTTGGCCCGCACGTACGGCAGGTTGTGGGGATTCAGCGTACCATGCAGGGGCTCGCGAGCAGTGACCTCGATGCCCCCCTCTTGGAGGGCCCTCACTTTCTCGGGGTTGTTCGTGAGAATGCGAACACGCTCGACACCCAGGTGCTGCAGCATGCCAACAGCGGCGTCATAGCGGCGCTCGTCTGAGCCGAAACCCAAGACCTGGTCCGCATCGATCGTATCGAGCCCTTCGTGCTGCAACGCATAGGCTCTCAGCTTATTTCCCAGGCCGATGCCCCGCCCCTCCTGTTGCATGTACAGGAGCACCCCGCCACCAGCAGCGGCGAACGAGGTGAGACTTCCGCGCAACTGCTCGCCACAATCGCAGCGCAGGCTGCCGAAGAGATCTCCCGTGATGCACGCCGAGTGGATCCGCACCGGTAACGGATCCGGCCAGGCCCTCTCATCGCCAATGAGGATGGCCACGTGTTCGATGAGACCGTTGTCTTCCCGGAACAGCATGAAACGCGCCTCCTCCGCATGCTTGAGGGGCACCTGAGCTTCGCTGACGTGGGTGACGACCACCTCGGTGCCCGGAGTAGCGGTCACCGTTCGCACGTGCTCGGCTCCCACCCGAAGTGTCGCTCCGGACTCGAGCGCGTCTTGAAGCTCGGAAACACGAATTGGATGAGCACGTACCGTCACGACCGCGGGCAGCAGGCGACCGAAACGCACGAGATCGAGCGCAGCCACCTCCGTCTCGGTGGCAACCTTCGCGTCCAGCCGGGACGGGTCGAATCCTTCCCGGGCACTTGCCAGTCGGAACAGCTCCGTCGGCGTCTCGCCATTGAATGCCAGACTCACACCCGTCAATAGCTCGTCTCCCGGAGGGACACTCACACCCATGCTCTCGGCACGCCGAGGAGTCACGACGAGCCTCAACGGTCCGGAACCGAGTCTCTTCAGTTCCTCAAGGATCGCAGGGTCGAGACCCTCAACGGGTGCACAAAGCACACAGGCCTCGGGGTCACCCGCTCCCGTCACGCACACGGGTCGCCCGCGGCGCAGATCGAACAGGCATCTCTCTACCTCGTGCATCCTGGGCTTTGACCTCATGGCAGTTGAGCGTCCCAACGCCTCGGTGCGATAGGACTGATCCGTATCGTTCCCGGCAGGGAGTCGGAGTTCCGCCGGAGTTCGCGTCTCCGACGGGACCAGAAGGATACCACGGCGACGCAGTCCTCGCCCCAATTCAAGGCTGCTCGACACATAGATCAGCGGCGCTGCCAGTAGTAGTCCCGCGAATATCGGAGCCAGCCAGGCGGCGAACATCGGGCTCGCGACGACCGTGATGCCCATCCAGAGCAGCCCGGTGGCGGTGATCCACGCCGTCGGCCGCCAGGCCTCTGCCCAGGAGATGCTTCTGCCCCCACGAGCCTGCGTCCCCCAATCCACGCCCCGACCTGCTACGATCCCGAGAACGAAGCTCGTGTGATACATCATGAGAACAGGCGCGACCAAAATCGAAAATGCGGTCTCGAGGACCGCACTCGCTACGAGAGCGGGCCCGCCACCGAAGCCTGAACGTCGGCGCACCAGCGCATCGAGCAATCCAAGAAGCTTCGGCAGGAACAGCAGGATCGCAGTGAGACCCAATAGCGGCACCAGCGACGAAGTGAAGCCTGACCCGAAGACGCCCGTCATAAGGCGTTGCGCCGAGAAGAGGGGTGCTGCGCTCAACCACGGGACCAGCACATACGCCGTGCTCGCAAGAAGCAGGAGAAGCCAGAATACCGAGGCGAGGTAGCCCATCGCTCCCTGAACAAAGTGGAGTCGGCTGAGCGGGTGCAGACCTGGTTCGCGAAGGAGGCGGAGATGCTGAAGGCTGCCCTGAGCCCAACGGCGGTCCCGCTTTGCAAAGTCCAGGATGTTCGTGGGGGTCTCCTCGTAGCTCCCCCCGATCGCCGATGCCAGATAGACGTGCCACCCCGCCCGCCTCAGGAGCGCCGCTTCGACGAAGTCGTGACTCAGAATTCTCCCGCCCAGCGGTGGCGTCCCCGGCAACACCGGCAATTGGGCGTGGCGGACAAACGGTTCCACCCGAAGGATGGCGTTGTGGCCCCAGTAGTTGGCGGACTCCGCCTGCCAGAACGCCTGCCCAGTTGCCAGCATCGGGCTATACAGTGCCGCGCCGAACTGGGCGAATCGACCGAAGAGGGTCTCCTGACGCGCAGGAACCGGGACCGTCTGGATGAGTCCTGCCCGCGGATTCGCCTGCATCGCGTGAACGAGCGAAACGAGTGTGGCGCCGCTCATGACGCTGTCGGCATCGAGGACAACCATGAAGTCGTAGTCGTACCCCCACGTCTCGCAGAAGTCGGCGATGTTGCCTGCCTTGCGACCGGTATTCAAGGGACGCCTTCGGTAGTGCAGCCGCCCGGGCCTCGGAGATCGGGATCGCAATCGGCTCCATGCCTCCTCCTCGACTCGCGCGAGATCGGCATCCGTAGTGTCACTTAGGAGGTAGACGTCGAAATGACCCGCCTGACCCGTAGCCTCAAGGGAGCGAATCACGGCTCCGAGCCCGGCGATGAGTCGCTCAGGGTCTTCATTGTGTGCCGGCATGACCAAGGCAGTCCGACTCACGACAGTGGCCGAGCCTGGATCTCTGACCCCTGACGGTCCGAGAGAGACAGGGTCTCGGCCAGCGAGGTTCAGCACGAAGCCAATCGTAGCGTTCCAGAAGGAGAGCGATATCCATCCAAACGTGGGCACGAAAAGGCCGAGGATGACGAGTTCGAGCGCGGTCAGGCCCTCTGCTCGAACGATATCGAGCATCATCGCCGTTCCGAGGACCGCGGTGCCGGCGACTGCTCCGAAGAAGACGCCCCTTCGCGAGCGGAGAAACGGTATGCGGACCGGCGACTGAACAGGTGTCGGCGTCATCTGGTCACCTTGGTCCTTCCGGATACCAGACGTAGCTCCAGCTCTCACTCACTCGTGTCTTGTCCCGGACGAGGTGGAGTCGCATGTCGGCAGGCTCACTTCCCGCCGGGGAGAGACGAAACGAGACGCGCCACCCGGCCTCATCAGGAAGCGGGGACGTGCGCACGTCCGAAACTTCGCCGGCGGAAACATCGATGACGGCCTCGACCACAGCAGCCTCGACTCCCACTGTCCGATCGTCGACCTGGCCACCTGAAGAGAAATCGACAACCACGCGTCGCTGACTGACAGGGGGTGGGGCTGCGGCACCTGGGAGTGCGTCCCACCCAATCCGTGTCCGTTGGACCTGGGCCAGCGTCTGATGGTCGAGCCGGTTATTAAACGTCACGAGTCGGTACTCGTAGTAACGCTCGTCCCCCGCCCTGAACGGCCGATCAGGCACCCACGACACTGCGACGTTGTCGCTGAACTCTGAGTCGGTCGGGGCCTCGAGGAGTTCTACGCCACCCACACCCCAGTCACCCCCTACCCGCTCGACCCACTCACTCGGGCGTCTATGGTAGGACGTTTCCAGGTCGAGATACTGGTCAAAATTGCGAGCGCGCTGAGCTAGCCCGAAGCCTTGTGGCTCCCCGTCGCGTAGAGCCGTGACCCGAACGTCTTGCCGGTTCGCCAACGGCCTCCAGATCCACTCTCCGACCCTCGTGAGCATCATGAGGCCATCGGAATCGTGCACCTCCGGGCGGAAATCGTCGTAATTCCGAGCTTCATTGGGTCCGTACAGAAACATGCTGCTGAGCGGCGCGACGCCCAGCTTATTCACGTCGCGCCGTGCGAACAACCGGGCACTCACATGAAGTGCCGTTTCCGTGCCAGGCTCCAGTTCGAACCGATAGGCCCCCGTAACTGATGGGCTATCGAGGAGGGCGTAAAAGACCAGGGTCCGGTCGCCCGCGCTCGGTTCAACCAGCCAGAATTCGGTGAAGTCCGGAAACTCCTCTCCGGCGTATTCACCGATATCGATTGCGAGTCCTCGTGAGGACAGCCCATGCACGTGACCAGGTCCGAGGAGCCTGAAATATGACGCCCCCTGAAAGACGACGATCTCGTCGGCCACCTCCGGACGATTCAGTGGGTAGTGAACCCGGAAGCCGGAGTAGCCAAGCGCCGCTCGATCTTCTTGAGTCGCCTGAGCGGACCGCCCCTCGAAAGAGAACAGCGTTGGATCGAACGGCATCTCCAGGATCTGTTCCGAGCCGACTACATGGAGTTGAACGGCCTCCGAGAAGAGTCCACCCCTTGGGAGAAGCTGGACTTCGAACGGGGATGCGTCCTTCCACAGGGCAGCAGCCGGCCGATAGCGGATCGCCCGATAGTCACTGTAGTCCAGATTCGCCAGCGAGGCGGGCAACTGCGTGTCACGCCCGGAATACTCTCGTCTGGCCAAAACGCGTGCCTTCGCCCTGACGTGCTCGGCGATCGTCGCGGGGGTCGCGGGCTCCAGCGCGAGGTCCACCACCTGCCCCATCGGGTTGGCCTCCCGGCTGTCCGAAGGTAGTGTGGACTCCTCCTCCGAGACGCCGCACCCGAAGGCAGGCAGCAGGAGCACCGCCAGCAAAACGAACGAGCGGGATACTTCCGGAGCAGACATGCGACACCAATGGCTACGACAGGGCAGATGAGCGCGGCGAGCGGCGCCCAGATCGAGGGTGCCAACAGCGAACGGCTCTTCGCGAAGATCATGAGGCTGTGCGCGGCCGTGGTCCTTGTCAACGTGGCGCTCCTCGCTCCGTGGTGGGTTTTGAGTGGAGGCTTCTCCCCTCCGTGGCTCGCACTGGAGGCGGTGGCAATCGTCGCCCTCTTTACCAGCTTTCCACCGAAGCCCTGGGTGCGATACGTCGCACTGGCGGGTTCGGTGACGATCATGGCGGCCACAATCGTTGGCTTCGGTGAGGCAGCGCTCCGGTTAAGCCTAGGCCGTTCCCTGAATCTCTATAGCGACATTTGGCTGCTGAGCTCAGTCCGGCATCTTCTCTGGGGCTCGCTAGGGCCCGTGCTCGCGGTGGCGGTCATGGTGCTGGTGTCCATGGGGCTGCTCGTGGTCACCGCGGCCTTAGCCTGGCTGCTGACGTCCCTTCGCATCGACCACCGCGTCCTGTCTGGCCGATTGAGCGCTCTCGGGCTGATCACATTTCTGGCCCTGGGTGCCATCGCGGAACGCTCACCCATGCTCGGGCCGGTTTTGGACGTGCCCACTTTTCGACTCGTGCGGGTGCAGGCGTCCGGCCTAGCGGATATCGCGAACCAGAAGGAATGGTTTGCGGAGGCATTAGCCAAATTCCCGGAGAGCTATGCGAATCAACCCGGACTCATGTCCGGTCTGGGAGGCCGCGATGTCGTCATCGGCTTCCTTGAGTCGTATGGCGTCGTCGCCCTTTATGACGACCGATACTCGCCGGTCCTCGGTCCGCGCCTGGACGATCTAGAGGCCCGCGTTGAAGCTGCGGAGCTGCACATGGCATCTGGAAGACTGGTCGCACCCAGCCAAGGCGGTCAGTCGTGGTTCGCCCACGGTTCCGTCTTGAGTGGGATCTGGCTGGATAATCAGATCCGGTACGATATGATGCTCTCCGGGGGTCGCGAGACGCTGATCGATGACTTTCAGCGTGCCGGATATCGGACGGTCGCGGTGATGCCTGCGATCACTGCAGCCTGGCCAGAAGGCCGTCGATTCGGCTACGACGAGATATTTACCCGCGACCAGATCGACTACGCAGGGCCGGCTTTGAACTGGGTCACGATGCCGGACCAGTTCACATGGTCCTTCCTCGAGAACACCGTCCGAGCCTCGAGTGATCAGCCTTTGTTCGTGGAGCTCGGGCTCATCAGCAGTCATGCACCGTGGACTCCCATTCTTCCCGTCCTCGACGACTGGGAAGAAATCGGTGATGGATCACGCTTTGAGGAGTTCAGCCAGATCGGAGAACGTCCGGAGGATCTATGGCGGGACATCGACCGTATCCGTGAGCACTATGCGCTTTCCGTCGACTACGCAGTTCATACGATGGCCGCGTATGCAGAACGCTACGTCGACGACCGGACACTCCTTATCGTGCTAGGCGACCACCAACCGGCACCGCTCATCACGGGGGACGGCGCGAGTTGGGAAGTACCCGTTCACGTCATCAGCGGTGACCGCTCTCTCGTAGACCCGTTCCTAGAGTGGGGCTTCGTCGAGGGCGCCTGGCCGGATACAGATCCTGGGCTGGAGACTCTGGGTGTGGACTACTTTCGTGATTGGTTCATCCGCGCCTACAGCGGTTCATGAGCCAGTCGTGGGTAGCGCGTGGGTCTGAGTGGTGCGGTCTCGCCCGCTCCCTCTTCGTGTACTGGCGGCCCGGTCGCCAACCCGGGCTGCGGCGTCTGTATCGTCGATTCGTGAGCGAGGGCGACGTCGTCTTTGATGTGGGAGCACATCTGGGCGACCGATCCGTGGCGTTCGCATCGCTCGGTGCTACCGTGATCGCCCTGGAGCCCCAACCTCAGGTTGCTCGATGGTTGAAGCGCCTCGTCGGTCGAAACGAACGTATCATGGTGAGAACAGAAGCAGTGGGAGCATCGGCCGGGACGGCACGACTCGCGATCAGCCGTAAGGCGCCAACCGTCTCATCGCTGTCTGCGCCGTGGCGCGACGCCATGAAGGAATCTCACCCTGGCTTCAGCGGCGTCCGGTGGGAGGATTCGGTTGACGTGCCTGTCGTGACCCTGGATGAGCTCATCGAGACGTACGGTCTCCCCAGCTTCTGCAAGATCGACGTAGAGGGCTTCGAGGCCGAGGTTCTCGCCGGATTGAGTCTCGCGCTGCCAGCGCTCTCCGTTGAGTTCGTCGCCGGACAACTCCCTCTAGCAGAGGCCTGCGTTCGTCGCGTATGCAAGCTTGGGAGATATCGTTTCAACGTGATCCTCGGTGAGGGACGCCATTTTTCGTTCGACCCGTGGGAGGACGAGGAGACGATCATCGCATGGTTGAGAGATGGCGCCGACGGCGCGTCGTCCGGCGACCTTTACGCACAGTTGCAGCTGGACCAGAGAGAACCACTAGATGACTGATCGAAACGTGCGCTATTGGCACACTATGACGGCGAGCGAAGCGGCAGAAATTCACGAGCAAGATCCGGTCGTAGTCCTGCCACTGGCTGCGATCGAGCAGCACGGACCACACCTTCCGCTGTCCACGGATCTGGACATCGGGCTCGGTTTGATCGCACGCGCGTTCGACCACCTGCCTCCCGACGAGCCCGTCTTTGTCCTTCCACCTCTGGCGGTCGGGACGAGCCATGAGCATGCGTCTTTCGCGGGTACACTGAGCCTTCCGCCGGAGCAGCTCGTCGACTTCATTCGCAGCCTCGGTGCGAGCCTCGCAGGAGCCGGTGTCAGGAGGCTGGTGCTGGCGAACAGCCATGGCGGCAATCGATTCGCGATGGACGCAGCGGGCCTCGCTCTCAGGGGCGAGCACGGGATGCTCGTGGTCAAAGCGAGCTATTTCCGATTCGCACGACCGGACGGCACCAACCTTCCGGACACAGAGTGGCGACATGGGCTGCACGGGGGGGCCGTCGAGACTGCGATGATGCTCGACCTGCGGCCCGACCTTGTTCGGATCGCCCAGATCGCAGGATTCCCGTCTCTCGGAGAGGAACTCGAAGGCACCCTCAAGCGTCTCGGACCAGAAGGCGAGGCATCGTTCTCCTGGTTGGCAAGCGACCTCAATCCGCACGGAGTGGCCGGCGATGCTACGCTCGGATCGGCAGCGCTTGGGGAGCGGCTGGTAGCGCACTACGGGAAAGCCCTCGTGGAAGTCATTCTCGACACCAGGGCTTTTCCCATGGACAGGCTTGGTGAGGCAGACGGCCCCTCGTGAGCGAGGTCTTCGACGAGACAGCAGCCTGGGCCTACGTGCTGGAGGCGAGGAGACGCGCGCCAGCTGAAGTCGAGCGTCCGACTGCCTCGGAAGGCGGAACAGACGAAGCTCTGGACATACTGGCGATCTACCTTCCCCTGCTATCACAACCCGATCTGGTCCTGGGCCAGCTCGGTCAAAGCCTGGATGGCAGAATCGCAACGGAAAGCGGAGCGTCGCACTTCGTAACAGGCCCCCAGGACCTCAAGCGCCTCCACCGGCTCCGGGCACTGGTCGACGCCGTTGTGGTGGGAGCCAATACGGTGGACGAGGATAACCCTCAGCTGACCGTCAGGCGCGTCGAAGGAGACAACCCGGTGCGTGTCGTGTTGGATCCGAACCGTCGCCTCGACCCGAGCAGGGGCGTATTCAACGACAACGGTGCCCGTACACTCGTGGTGCACCAAGGCCCGACACACACGGTGACGGATGACGAAATCGTCGTGCCCGCAGGAGTCGACGACGGGCTGGATCTCACGGTGTTACTCGCAGCTCTGCGCGCTCAGGGGCTTCGGCGACTCCTCGTGGAGGGCGGCGGCGTGACGGTGTCACGCTTCCTGGCGGCCGGCTTGCTCGACCGCCTGCACATCACCGTCGCCCCCATGTTGATCGGCTCAGGACGACCATCCCTCACCCTCAGTCCGATCGCGAACCTGGACAAGGCTCTTCGCCCGGCGTTCCGGCATTTCCGGCTTGGGTCGGACGTCCTGTTCGACCTCGACCTTCGAACAGAGCCTGAATAAGAACGGCCGCACCGGGCAGGCTCGAGAGCAGCACAAGCAGGCCGTACGCGACCGAGATCGACACTCCGTCATCCGGGCTCAACCCTGAGGCTCCCCAAAGTGCAGCCGCCGCACCCTCTCGGAGTCCCCAGCCCGCGACAGAGATCGGCACAAGCATCGTCATCAGCACGGGGGGGACCAGGGGCAGGAACCGAAAGAGCTCCGTCTCTACCCCGACCGCACGAGCAGCGACCAGATAAAGACCCACGTACGAGGCTACCGTGAGCAGAGCGGTTCCGACCTGAATCAGTAGCGCCTCCGGCGCGAGGACGGCCCTGTGCGTGTCCGCCCAGATGCGGCCCACGAACGACCCCGGCCCGGCCCTTCTGACCAATGTGACGACAACCGCAGCGGCTATGCCGACCGTCACCAGAACGGCCACCACTCTCCCCAGCACAGGCCCGAGGGGCAGCATCAGCACCGCCCCGGCCGCAAAAATCGTCATGACCACCTGCCCGGACATCCGCTCCAACACAACGGCCCGTACGGAAGGCCCGGTGGGTGCCTCGGTGCGAGCGTGTCGCCAGGCTCGAGACACATCTCCAGAAACCCCTCCCGGGAGGAGCTGGTTGAGAAAGATGCCGAGATAGTACTCCCGTACGGCGGTACCCATCGGCAGGTCGATGTCCAGCTTTGCCGCCGTGAATCGCCACCGCCATCCGAGCATGACCACCTGAAGGACGGAGATGCCCAGTCCAAGGGCCACCCACCCAAGGCTGAATCCTGAAAGGCGCTCAACGACCGCATCAAGGTCGAGCGTTCGCCCTACCACAGCTAGCACGCTCGCGCTTACACCGAACCGAGCTAGCAGCCAGAGCCACTTTGGTTGAGAGGGAGAGTTCAACGCCGACCTGTGGGCGCCCCCGCCGGCAACGCCAACACGTCGACATGGCCGACCGTAAGCTGAAGTGTGGGACTTTGAAGATCCGCGGCTCGGAGTTCGCTCCAGGCACGAATCGCGTCGCTCTGGTCAGGGCGCTCCTCGAGCGCGGCGTCGCGCCAGCCTTCGAGCAGCGCCCTTGCCAGAACCTTGTCACCGTGGGCGAGACGCCACGGCGAGGCAGACGTGAAGGTCTCGTACCCACGACGACGAAACGCCTCCAAGGTGTAGGTGCCTGCGGTGGGGCCCAGTGCTCGCCCCATGCCCTTGTCTCGCCGTTGGTGTGTGTTGATGGCAGCAAGAATCTGTCCATCGAAAGCGTCGACGTCGGGGCCCCAGGTGACACTCCCGTCGTAGGTGAGTGCAAAGAGAGCCGCACATCTGGCTGATGCACAGGCCTCGGCCAATGCGTCGACTCTCTCTTCCGATGCGAGGTCTAGCAGCGCTGATGCAGTTACCAGACCGGCGCTCTGCACCTCGGCGAGCCCCTCGTTCATGAGGTCACCTGCCACGGCGGTAACACGGACGCCACCGGAGGCCTTGGTCGGTTCAGCCATCGCCCGCTCAAGCAACGCCTGATCGTGGTCCAGCAGAGTCCAATCCTGTGGACCCGGCAGCCTACCGGACAGATATCGAAAATTCGACCCGGTCCCGCTCCCTAGATCCAGAACCTTCGTCGCCCCTCGCGCGGCCCACCAGACGGAGAGTCGGGCGGCAAGGTCGCTCGGTCGGGACCGATGGTCGACAGGCTCACGAAGCGTCAGCCATCCCGCGTCAAACGTCTCCACGCTCATCGTGTAAGCTCATCCACGGCCAAGGCGAATGCAGCTGCGGAATCTTCCCACGACGGGAGAGTCGCTGCGTGGCTTCGGGCCGCAGCCGCCATCCTCTCGCGGCGAGTGGACAGACCATCGAGCAGAGAGCGCAGGGCAGCTGCGAACGCAGGCGCATCACCCGGCCTGACCAGAATTCCTGCCTCGGCAGGCACCGTGAACGGAATGGCTCCGCCGGTCGTGCTCACGACAGGCAGGCCGCGTGCCAGAGCCTCGGTGAACGCCATTCCGTAGCCTTCATAACGGGAGGGCAGGACAAACATCGAACTCGCATCGTAGAGTCTGCTGAGCACCTCTTCGTCGACCTCGCCCAAGAAACGGATCCGACTGGCCAGACCCGCTGCCGCGACCTGATCCCGGACCGCACGCGTGTGCTCCAGATCACGGTCGAGGCTGCCCGCGCACACACAGGTCCAGTCCAGGTCGCGCACCAGATCAAGCGCGGCAACGAGGGTGTCATGTCCCTTCCTTTGCGTCAACGTTCCGACACAGATCAGTTGAGGCGGAGCACCCTCACCGGGACCGGTGGCCCACGCGGCAGGCGCCGTCCCAGGAGGCACAGCTCGGATTCGACTTTCGGGCACACCGTATCCGGCGAGTCGACGGGCTGTAAACCGGCTCGTGACAACGACCCCTGCACAGTGCTTCAGCGCCTCTCGCTCCGAGTCCCGGAACTTCTCTTCGTCGCTCGGCGAGAGGCCCGTTTCGTCCGCCAACGGATGGTGGACGAGAGACACGATTCTCAGACGCTCACCGTGGTCGCGAATCAGGTCGGGCAAGCCGCCCATCGCGAGTCCATCGATCACCACCCGGGAGCCGTTCGGCAAAGCCGCGAGCGATTCCTCCATCGACACCTGTGCCCGGGCATCGGCGCGGGGGAACGCGCCCTCCAGGCTGATGACGTCGACGGTCCACCCAAGCCGCCGAAGACCCTCGACCATGCGGGCGTCATACAGATATCCCCCCGTCCGCTGATCGAGCGGGCCGGGAACAATCAGGTGCAGGCGAGGGCTCACAGAGCCCCTTCGTAACTTCCCCACGCCACGTGCGATTCATTGAGTTTCACACAGATCGACGTGACCCCCGTTGCACCCTCACCAAGCTCCCCGGCCCTCGCGGAGGCAGCGAGTCGTTCGAAGATCACTCGGGCCAGAAACTCTGTCGTGGTGTTCTTCCCTGCGAAATCCGAGTCATCGTCGAGATTACGGTAGTTCATCGCGCCCAGAACCTCTCGCAGTTTGTCACCGGCGAGTGCGATGTCCACCACCAGACCGTCCGCGTCCAATTCAGCGCGCCGAAAGGTCGCATCGACCACATAGGTCGCACCGTGCAGCTTCTGAGCCGGACCGAATGCCTCTCCCGTGAAGCTGTGCGCAATCATGAAATGTTCGCGGACGTTCAGGCTATACATTTTCAGGCTCTCTACGGTTGAGACGGGTATCGAATGAGATGGCACAACGCCCCGCCAGTAGCGCGGCTCAGCCTGTCCATCACATCAGGAAGATCTTCGAAGTCGCTTTCGTCGCGAATGAGCGCGTCGAGGCGCGCATCCTCGAGCAGCGACAGCGCGACGGACATCCGCCGGGCGTGACTCCAGCGTGGGGTCCGGTGTGAAGGGATCGCCCCGACCTGACTGCTCTTGAGCGTCAGTCGGCGAGAGTGGAACGCCTCGCCGAGCGGCAAGGACACGGCCTTGGTCCCGTACCAACTGACTTCGAGAATCGTCGCCTCCTTTCCCGCCGCCGCGAGGGCAGTGCGCAGGCCCGCCGGCTGGCCGCTGGCATGGAAGACCAGGTCCGCGTCGCCAGCCTCAGAGACATGGTCTGCGAACGGGACGCCCAAGGCGGCCGCGACGGCCGCCCTAGTCGGATCGACGTCGACCAGGAGCACATCGGCGCCGGGGAGCGAATTGCACAGCCACGCCACCAACAGCCCAACGACCCCGGCTCCGATGACGACGATCCGATCTCCGGGCCCCGCCTGAGAGTCCCAAACCGCATTAAGTGCCGTCTCGACGTTCGCGGCCAGCACGGCCCGGGAAGGCGGAACCGCAGTGGGTAAAGGCGTTACCGACTCGGCGGGCACGCAGTAGAGATCCTGATGCGGATAGAGGCAGAATACTGTCTGTCCCACAAGCGACGCAGGTCCCTCCAAGACCTCTCCTACGCTGGAGTAGCCATATTTGAGGGGGCCAGAGAAATCGCCCACCTGGAAGGGCGCACGCATCACGTCATGCTGCGAGTCCGGCACCTCACCACGATAAACGAGTGTCTCTGTGCCACGGCTGATCCCGGAGTAGAGCGTGCGGACCAGGACCTCTCCCTCTTGCCTGAGAGGGAGGTTCGCCGCCACGATCTCGCCGTGCCCGGGTGACTGAACCCAAAACTGTCGGGCTCGCTCCGTATTCAATTCACTCTGCTCCAACTCTCCAGGGCTTCAGGTCAGCTATGACGTCAGCCGGGTCCGGTCCCGCCTCTATACAATCCAGGTCACGTCTTGGTGCCGCGCGCGATCTGGCGTTCGGACTACCGGTGGTGCTGGGAATGACTGCGGCAACGTGGTGGCTTCTCGGGTTGGCGGCCAGTTTCGTATGGGTCGCCGGAGGCCTGTACCTCAGCATGTCCTTCTTGATCCTTTCACAGGTCCGAGAGGAACTGCCGGGACCCGGCCTGGGGCCCGCGAACCGCGTAACCGTCGGCCGAGCGGTCCTCGCGATTCCGGTGCTGGCGCTTTCATTGTTCCCCGGCCCACTCACCGCGACTGGCGCCTGGTGGGTCATCATTGTGTCCACTCTAGTTCTGATTCTCGATGGGGTGGACGGCCGGGTCGCTCGGCGCACGGGCAGCGAATCTGCTTTCGGGGCACGGTTCGACATGGAGTTGGACGCCGCCCTTATCATGGCTCTCTCCGTACTCGTATGGAGCAACGGACGTGCCGGGGCGTGGGTGCTTCTGATTGGACTGATGCGCTACCTCTTCGTCATGGCGAGTTGGGTGGTGCCGTCTCTGTCTCGTGAGTTGCCGAAGAGCCGGCGGAGACAGAAGGTGTGTGTCGTGCAGGGCATCGCGCTATTGGTCGCGCTCGGTCCGATCATTCCAGCGCCGATCGCCCTACTCGTAGTCGCGGTCAGCCTGGGGTTGCTGCTCTACTCGTTCGCTGTCGACGTCCGGTGGCTCCTGACCAAATAGCCAACGGATTGCACAGAGTATCATCGGTTCGTGGCTCATCGGGGTATATTACACCTAAAGCGACCCCGATACCGACACGTATCGAAGCATGCACCCGGGTGGGCGAGCACCCAGCACGTCTAGCGCCCGCGCCGTCCCACCACCATACCACTCTACCCGGTGGTTTCACACCATCCCGAGTGGACTTATCGGCGTCTACGTGCACAGTGTTACCCTTTGGGAGCGACCAAGTAGGGGCAGATTCGGTCGCTTGAGCCATCCTATGCTACGTGGGGCCAATGAGAGCTCTCAGAACTCTTCCGTGCGGTTCAAAGTACGCTCAACAGACAGATAGCGACTGGCAAGGTGGCCGGCCGTTGCCCACCACGCTCGAGTCCGCGAACGTGGCCCCTTACACGATCCGGAACATCCAAGAGGGTCTCTCGTCATGAAGTTGCTCACAATTCACCGCACGCTGGCGCTCGCCGCGTCCTTGATCGCCGTTCTCGGAACCCGCCCCGCAGAGGCGCAGCTGACCATGGCGCTGGCCCAGCAAGCCGTCGACGCTGCCGAGGCCGAAGCCCGAGAAAACGGCTGGAATCTCACGATCTACGTGGCCGACGCCGAGGGCGTCCCGATCTACCTTCGCCGCATGGACGAGGCGAATCCCCGAACCACAGACATCGTTCGGATGAAGGTGGTCGCCGTGCTCGAAACGGGCGGGACGTCGGGCGCGTACGGGCAGGGTCTGGCCGCGGGCACTCAGGACTCGATTCCTGGTGCGATCCACTACGAAGGCGGGATCCCGATCATTATGAACGGAGAAATCGTCGGAGCAATGGCCGCGAGCGGAGCGCGGGGATCCGAGGACGCGCAGGTAGTTCGGGTCGGGCTGGCGGCGATTGGGGCCGAGCCAGCCGGCTGAGGCAAATCTGTCGGACGTCCCTGAGCCAACTGACGAGGCCCCTCAACCATTTCTACGGGGTCCCCGTCGCCTCGCTCCTCGAAGTGGACTGTGTGGACGAGCCGTTGCCGGAGGGACTCGAAGCCTTCGTGCCCGCCATGGGACTCCAAACGGTCCCGGACTGGTACATGATCCCCGGCACCGCCCTCGAGCCCGAGGGCTCCTGCGTGCCCGCCATGGGGGTTCACGCCCTGGACGTGCGCAGCCCGGAACTGCAGGAAGAACCTGAAGTGTTCACCCGCACACTGATTTTGGGCTACCACAACGCCGAAATCACCTTCATCGAGCCGATGGTGACCCAGGCCCATCTTGCGGAACGCTCGGAATGGACATGGAACGTGCCCCGGCCAACGGTTTTGGGCCGCTCCGTGCTTTGGCCGGCGACCTTCGAAGTATCCTTCGACGCCGCCGTCGACACCTAATACGCTGGAATTTTACGGCTTCTCCGCCATCGAATAATCAGCTCGGCCACGAGGTGGTCGAGATCGACGAGCATCGTGCCCAGCATGAGCAGAGTCGCGGACAGCCACCGAACAGGGTCGACGACGCGTGCGACGAGGGCTGGAATGAGGGAGTGCAGGGCGAGGTGGACCATCGCTCGAAGCTAGCACCCGGTCCCATTCCATAGGGACGCCCCTAACGAAACGACCTCTTGCCGGGTCAATCTGATAGCCGCACCGTTACGTCTCCGTCCACCCTGCCCGGATTGACCATGCTCACTCGACGCGATTGGCTCCGACTCAGCGCGAGCGCTGCCGCTGCCCTCGGCCTGAGTCCTCGGCTCCTCGCCGCCCTCCAGGATGGAGCGGTCAACACACGACCGATCCCGAAGAGTGGCGAACAGCTTCCGGTCATCGGCCTCGGCGGACGGTGGATTTCGAACAACTCTTCGACTGAGGAACTCGCGGACCATCGAGCCGTGATGCACGCGCTTGCCGACGGTGCCGAGGGAGTCGGCCGCCTCTTCGACAGCGCCGCCGGGTACGGCGGGGGCGGCTCGGAAGAGTACGGGGGTCAGTGGGCCGCCGAAGACGGCTTTGGAGACAACATTTTCTGGGCCACCAAAGTGAACGTCGTCGGGCGTGGGGGCGGCGGTGCCGACCCGGCCGCGGTGCGTGCGCAGATCGAGCGCTCGTTCCAGCGCATGCAGCGCGAGGTGATCGATCTCGATCAGGTGCACAACATGGGAGACCCTCCGACCCAGCTCGGCATCCTGGAGGAGTACAAGGCAGAGGGCCGGATTCGCTACATCGGCATCACGACCACGAGTGCCGGTCAGTACGACCACCTCGAGCAGGTCATGCGCGCCCATCCGATTGACTTCATCGGCATCGACTACGCGATCGACAATCGAGGCGCCGAAGAGCGGATCCTCCAGCTGGCACAGGACCGCGGCATCGGCGTCCTGGTGTACCTGCCGTTCGGGCGCAGCCGTATGTGGGGGCGCATCGGTGATCGCGAGCTACCCGAGTGGGCGGCCGAGTTCGACGCCCATACGTGGGCGCAGTTCATGCTCAAGTTCGTCATCGCGCATCCGTCCGTCTCGGTCGCCTGCCCCGGTACCGGCGACCCGGGTCACATGATCGACAATCTGGGTGGCGGACGCGGTCGGATGCCGACGCCGGATCACGTACGTCGGATGGTCGAGTGGGAGGCGAGCCTCCCGAGCTCGTAAGCGGGTCGAGGAAGCTGTAGCGTCAGCCGAGGCCGCGATGGAGGCACGATCACCGCCTGTCGATGCGATGGACGGACCCGGCGTCATGTACCAGGCGGCTGGCATCCTCGTGGAGGCCGGTCAATTCGACCGGGCCGTGGAGGTGCTGACAGCGTTCTTCGCCGGGCCGGGCGAGGAGACGATCCAGTTCCTGAAACTCGACCCGGCTTTTGATGAGCTACGAGCGCATCCGGGCGATCAGGAGCTCGTCGCGGGACGCTGATTCGCGTCAGCGATCCCTATCGCTCACCGGCACCGTCCCCATCGGCTTCAGATACGTCTCCCACCACCCGAGCTCGTTGATCATCCGGTGCACGTTGTTCCAGTGACCGCGGATGCCATGCGCCATGCCCTCGTAGATGATGAGCTTCGTGGGCACCCGCTGCTTCTTGAGCGACGTGTAGAGCTGGATCGAGCCCTCCAACGGAACGCGGTAGTCGTCCTCTCCGTGCACGAACAACGTGGCGGCCTTTACTCCACCGGAGTTGAGGTAGGCGGACTGCCGGATCATGACCTCTCTGGCTTCCGGATCCCAGGGCGGTCCGAGGAACTCCATCTCCTTCGTGCGAGCGACATCCGATAGCGCGTAGTTGCTCGTCCAGTTCGAGGCGCCTGCGCCGGGCACGGCAGCCTTGAAGCGGTCCGGGTATCGGGTGATCAGCCAGTTGGTCAGGATGCCGCCGTACGAGTGGCCGGTCGAGCCCACGCGATCTCGGTCGATCGGGTATTGCTCGATGAGGTGGTCGACGCCAGCCAGGACGTCTTCGCCGTCGTTGGTGCCCCAGGCTCCCCACGTTCCCCATTTGAAGTCGTCCCCGTAGCCTGTCGAGCTGCGGAAGTTGGGTAGGAATACGAAGTACCCGTTTGCGGCGAACAGCATGTTCTTGAAGTTGAAGCCGTATCCCGAGGCGCTGTGCGGCCCTCCGTGGTTGACGACGATCAGTGGGTACGTGCCGGCCTCAGGGTCGTAGCCGTAGGGGTACAGCAGGAATCCCTCGACCGGTGTGCCGTCGTAACTCGTGTAGACGATGCGCTCCGAAGGGCGACTGGCTACCTCGACCTCGGATAGGAAGTCCTCGTGCACGTCGGTCAGTCGGCGCTCGTTCTGTCCGTCGATGCCTGCTACATAGATGTCAGAAGGGCGCTCGAACTCGCCGACGGCGTACGTCATGCGTTGGAACGACTGATCGATATCTAGCCCTTGGATTCGGCGTTCACCCGTCGTGACCTGCTCGACTCCGCTTCCGTCTGGGGAGACTCGGAAGAGGTGCCTCCCGCCGCCGATACCGGTGACGAAGTAGATGTAGCGACTGTCGGGCGACCACATCGGCGCACCCGCATCCAGATCCCAGTCGGCCGTGAGGTTGACGGGGTCTCCGCCGTCGGCCGGTCGGATGTAGAGGTCGCGGGGTCCGCCGTGCCTCAGCTTACGGTCGATGATCATGTTGGTGCCGAAGCCACGCGTATACGAAATCCACCGACCGTCGGGTGAGAAACCTGCTCCCGAGTAGGTGTAGCCGTCATCGGTGAGGCGGGTGAGCTGCCCTTCCACCGTGACCATGAAGAGGTCTGACCGGCCGTAGGCCAGTTCGTCGAGCACGGCTTCGTCGGCGCTGAAGAGCAGTGAACTCCCGTCCGGCCGCCACTGCACGCCACTCGGTCGCAGTCCCAGGCTTGTCAGCTGTCGAGCTTCACCCGAGCCGGCGGCGGGCGTGAGGAAGATTTCCGTCAAAGGCTGAACGTCAGGGTCAGGCAGTGGGAAGCTTTGGCGGTCGCGTCGGAAAGGGTACCAGTCGAAAGCCTCTCCTTTGAAGCGCTCTTCGTGTCGCTGCTCGAAGGCCGTCAGTTCTGGCTGTGCAACCGCCGGCATCGGCGTGTCTCGCGTGATCGCGAGCCAGCGTCCGTCTGGGCTGGTGGGACCATCCGCGTCGACGCTGTTGTCGCGGACGGCGGGTTCGCTCAGGCGCGATGGATCGACCAGCCACGTAAGGTCCTGATGGCTGATTCGCAGGAGACCATCTGCGGCCCAGCGAGGGTCGGACACGTCTTGGCCGTTGCGCTGAACTCGCACGGGCTCGGCCGATCCGTCGGCTCGAGCGATCCACGACTCAGTCACTGTCCCGTTGGTCTCCTCGATGCGAAGCGAGACGGTATAGGCGACCCAATCACCCTCGGGGGAGATCAGCGGAGAGCCGACGCTCTTCACACTGTAGTAGTCTTCCAACGTCAGCTGCCGCCCTGTTTGAGCGGACGCGGGGACTGAGGCGAGAAGTACCACACCGAGAGAAAGGATGATTCGGCGCATAGCCGCCTCCAGCTTCTTGGATTGTTTGGATTCCTACCGCGGACCCAGTCGGACTAGGGTGCGGACCCAGAATAGCCTCTTGCTCTGTGCGGCGCTCGTAAGGGAGGAATCAGCCCTAAGCCATGGTCCCGCTGAGGGCCGATTGTGACATGTGCGGGACCCGATGAAGTCGCGACCCTAATGAGAGAGCGACGAGGCTATCAGAAGCCCGTTGTGGGCGTGTTCACGTGGTAGTATACTGGTGGTATGAAAGTGAAGACATCAATCACACTATCTAGGGACGTGCTCGAGCAACTGGATGGCGTGCCGGGCGCTGAGTCTCGTTCAGCGCTCATCGAACGAATCCTGCGAGCGTTTCTCCATCGTCGGGCTCTCGATGCGGTGCAGGCCAGGGATCGGGCGCTTCTGGATAGAGAGGCGGATGTGTTCAACGCCGAGGCTCAGGACGTCTTGGAATACCAGGCTCCTTTGCTGGACATTGATGTCTGACGCCGCCGTCCAGGTCACCCGGTGAGAAGGGGAGAGCTGTACCGTGTACGAAGGCCTGGAGGTGCCGTCAGGCGGTCCCGAGTGTTCGTTGTCGTTAGTCGCCAAGCGCTCATCGACTCCCGTTTCGCGACCGTGGTGTGCGCTCCTGTGTACACGCAGGGAGAGGGACTGTCCACGCAGGTACTCGTCGGCACCGAAGACGGATTGAAGCATCCGTCCTGGCTCACCTGTGACAATCTTGTGAGCCTCCCGAAGTCGCGACTCACGGACTATGTCGGCGCCTTGTCGAGGCCGTCCATAAAGGAGATGAATCGGGCGTTGCGGGCCGCGTTGGATCTACTCTGAGTCCAACCGTTGGACGCGTGACCACGTTCGCTCCGTTGGGGCCGTGAGCATTTTTGGCTTCGAGCCGGTCCCCTGAGCAGATGATCATCTCTGCCGGAAGCTCGGTCTCTACGACCTGACCCCCTTCTAGCGAGACGTAATAGACCTTGGCTTCCACCCGAGTGCGCACGACGCGCGCGACTTCGTTGTCCGCGAATAGAATGCCTGCGTCGTTGACCCGGCGCTCGAACCACCCAGCACAATGCCGCGATCCCACGCGTTGCGTAGGACCTCGTCGATTCCCTGCACCCTCCAGATCGCTTACTGGTTCAGCGTGTTTCCACCGGAAACCACGATCGCGTCCATCGACAGGAAGACGGCATCCCAACTCTCATCCATGCGGGAGGCGAACCTGGCGACAACATAGCGTGTCTTTTGCGAGTACCGCCGGTGTTGAAGGGAGCTGCCTAGCGTTGCGAGGCGTGCCCACGCGGCCAATGTTGCAACATACACGTACTCGAGTCGGAGGAAGGATCCCGTGAGAAGCAACGGACGGACCATCGTATCAGCGCTCGCACTCTTCGCTGTGGCTGCGAGCTCGGCTCTCGCACAGGATGGGGCCAAGAAGCGCATGACGATGGAAGAGTCTCTCCTCCTACCGGCGTGGAGCGGGTACCGGCTGTCCCCCGACAACAGCAAGTTGGTCTTCACCAAGCGGGAGATGGACACGGAGGAGTGGGAGAGCGTCACGCACGTATGGGTCCACGACCTCGAGGCGAATGAGTCGATCCAACTGACTAACTCTTTGCGTGGCGAAAGTAATCCGCGGTGGTTGCCGGATGGTCGCGTCCTTTTCAGCTCCCGCCGTAGCGAGGGTGATGACGCGGAGAATCAGTACTGGGCGATTTCACTGCGTGGTGGTGAAGCGGTGCCGTTCTTCGATGATGACGAAGCTCCGAACAGCGGCTCGTTCACCCGGGACTTCTCGATGATCGCGTACGCCGAGGAATCTGAGCGTGTCGACAAAGAAGAATGGGAAGAGCGGACAGAGAAGAAGGACGACGCGTATTACGCTGAGGTGAAGCTCACCTGGCAGCATCTCTGGGTGTACGATCCGGAGACGGGTGAGAAGACGCAGATCACAGAGGGAGAGTTCGACCACCAGGGACCGCAGTGGTCGCCTGACGGAGAGTGGATCGCGTTTACGTCGAACCGGACGCAGACGCAAATGGGTGATTCTGATCGTAGCGACAACTCCGACGTCCTGGTCATCGCAGCCGACGGTGGCGAGCCTCGCAATCTCAGTGCGAGCAACGCTGGGGCGGATCGTGGGCCGGTGTGGTCGCCGGACGGGACCCGGATCGCCTACACCGGCTCGCTCGTCGAGAACGGCGCCGCCGCCCAAAGCGATGTCTTTGTCGTGGCTGTGTCCGGCGGTGAGCCTCGAAACCTCACGCTAGACGTCAACCTCTCAGCATCCGGTGTGCGTTGGTCCGAGGATGGCAGCGAGATCCTGTTCACGGTGGCGAACGGACTCTCGTCGCACCTGTACAAGATGTCCGCCACGGGCAGCGAGCCGGAGATGATCCTGCCCGACGACGACTTCATCTACGGCGGCACAACGCTCTCCGACGACGGCACCAAGCTGACCTTCACCGGGAGCTCGCCCTACACCACGGGTGAGGTCTTCATCGCCGATGCCGACGGGTCAAACATCGAGCACGTGCTCAGCCCGACCGGTGGGATGGAAGACTTCGACATCGCGCGGTCCGAGCTGCTGACCTGGGAGGGCGCGGACGGCTGGGAGATCGAGGGTGTGCTCACCTACCCGATCGACTACGTCGAAGGACAAAGCTACCCCATGATCCTCCAGGTTCATGGTGGTCCTCACGGCCGTTACTCGAAAGCCTTCAACTCAGGCTCGCAGATTTGGGCCGCTCGCGGTTACGCGGTGCTGCGCGGCAATCCGCGGGGCAGTTCCGGCCGCAGCTACGAGTTCTCCAACGCCAACTATATGGACTGGGGCGGCAAGGATTTCGAAGACCTGATGGAGGGCGTCGACCATGTCGTGGACATGGGGATCGCTGATCCGGATCAACTCGCGATCATGGGCGGCAGCTACGGTGGTTTCATGACCTTCTGGAGCATCACGCAGACCGATCGCTTCAAGGCGGCGATCGGTCATGCCGCGATCTCCGATTGGTATGCATTCTACGGACAGACCGACATCCCATTCCTACTCGAGTTCGGGTTCGGCGGGCTGCCCTGGGAGACGAAAGAGACCTTCGAGGAGTTTTCGCCGATCGAGTATGCGGTAAACGTGACCACGCCTCTGCTCATCACGCACGGCGAGGAGGATGCGCGCGTGCCGATCACTCAGGGTGAGGAGTACTTCCGTACGCTCAAGAAGATGGGCAACGACGTGGAGTTCCTACGCTTCCCTCGCGAAGGCCACGGGATTCGCGAGCCCCGTCACCGCATCTACTTAGATCAGGAACAGGCCAAGTGGTTCGACCGATGGATCAAGGCGAGGACGGTGACGGACTCGGACAGATAGGGGGGGGACCGGCGCGGACCCCGACAACCCCTAGGGCGTCCACTCCGGCGCCCCTCGTCCGCTTGAAGCGGGGCCATAAGAAATGAATTGCCACGAGTCGGCTCCCTCCCGGGTGTCAAGAATCGAAGTAGGGCACGATTGTTGGCGCGCTGGTCCTCTGCAATGAACCCCGCCGCGGCAGAACATAGTACCACGGCTACTTATAACATCCCGAGACCTGAATTGGATCAAGGCCTCGAATTGACAACGAAGCTGTACGAAACGCCTAAAAACATTGTTGAATATCCCTGCCGAGCCCCCAAACAGCGCAAACATCGTATTTAAAGCAATTAAATCAATCTTCTAATACCGATAAACACAAAGATCATCATGGAGTACCATAAGAAGAAATAAACGATATACTCCTTGTAGCCCAAAACCAACATCACACTTATTATGAGGAGCTGAAAACCAAGCCCAAAAGTTGACAAAGCTGTCATCACAATATTTGGAAGTCGTTTTCCTGTAGAAGCGTCCCCATCCAAAGCATAAATTGTTCTATCAAAAACACCATAAAGCGCCTTATAGACCCCGAATAGAATAGTTACATTTTTTTGCGTTTCCCCCTCCAGAGCAGTTGGAGTTTCATTTTCAAAAATCCTACTGGTTGTATCGCCATTCAAATGATTTCTCATGATTACGTAGTAATAATTATAGAGCGTGCCCTGCAATTGAATTCCCAAAAACGCCAACAAACAATATATTAAATGAACTTCCGAGATATACCACAATGCTATAAAAATGAGCATGTTTAATAGTATATCTGCCACAGAATCGAGATAGCGCCCTGTGTAGGATGGTGTGCCTCTTACTCTCGCCAACTCACCATCAGCAGCATCTAAGATTGATTTAAACAACAAGAACAATCCCGCCGCCCAATAATATTCTAATAAGATACAAGCAACAGCGATCAGCCCAGAAATGATAAACCATATTGTGACATCGATAGGCGTGCATGAAGTTTCCTTGAGGGAATTAGCTATAAGCCGCGCAAGGGGCCTTCCGTAATCTGAAAGATCAATAAATTTATGTTCTTTGGTCAGTTTCGACATACTACTTCACAATTCTCATTTTTTGTATTGTTCCAAACTCAACCGTCCTAGTCTAAATCATTTTAACTATCTGTAAATGTACAATAGCCTCTTATAAAAACATACAAATCACTCTAACTGCTTAGCGGTTGTCAGTATTAGTCAAATAAAATGGGTCGAACGTTTTTTCGTTAAAATCGAAGATTTATTCGGCCCGCCTCCATCGCCACCGCTACCATGGGGTGCTCGCTCCGAATGCTGGACTCCGGGCCGCCGCAATTCACTTCGGCAGACCCCGAAAGGAGACTTCCTCCTCGACTAGACCCCGGCCTTCGAGCCTACCCAGGCCGAGCCGATCCCTGAGTTGATCTTCGACCCGTCGCTGCCCGCCAACTTCGACGACTGAGTGGCCCGCCTCCAGTCTGTCCGAACACCTTCAGCCACGCGGCCGCTCCCTTCCGCCCATATCGACATCCCCCCGCCCCCCTCCCACATCTGAGCTCTGTGCGCGACTCCGCTCGGGCTGCGCTCGGGCCAAATCCGCAGCCCCATGCTCCGCCTCCCATCCCTCACGATGTCCCCGCTCGACTCTCACCTCATTTGGGCCGTTGAATGTCCTATCCGTGCGGCTACCATCGGCTTCCCTCTCCCCCGGAGCCTACTCCCCGAAGCGCGTGGCGCTAGCTGATGGAGGAGGCGTGGTCCGCCGCCTACCCACCACCCCGCCACTCTTCGTAGGCCGCGCGAAGCCACCGCTCCGTGCCAGGTCCCGGCTGAGCGAACCCTTGGGCGGGGTTCGAAGCCACCACCGCGTCTGCGGAGAGCCCCTCGGCGATCTTCGCCTTCATCCGATCTCTGATCGTCACGAGCATCTGTCGGTATTCGAGCAGGTCGGTCCGAGTCGACAGCTGCCCATGGCCAGGAATGATGATCGTCTCATCATCGATGAGGCCGGCGAGTGCCCAGGTCGCGTCGATCATTCCATCCGTCGATCCGCCGTTTGGTTGATCTATGAAGGGGAGCCCGTATCGGACGAACACGTCCCCCGCGTGCACCACGTTGGAGTCCCTGAAGTAGATAACCGCGTCACCATCGGTGTGGGCCGGCCCAAGATGCATCACGTCGATGGTGTTGTCGTTGTAGTGGAAGGTTATCGATTCGCCGAAGGTGATCTTGGGCAGACCCTCGGCCGAATACGCTTCCTGAAAGCGTCCGTTCAGAGAGACGATCTGATCCGATTCCATCCGGATCCGGCTGTTGTCATGGGCGACGATGAGAGCTCCTGCCCGGCCGAAGTTCTCGTTCCCGTCCGAATGGTCGTAGTGCCAGTGGGAGTTCACGACAAACTGAACCGGGTCATCGGATAACGCGGCGATCGCGGCGACGATCTTGTCCGTCAGAGGCGCGAACTGGTCGTCGACAATAAAGGTGCCATCCTCACCGATCGACACACCGATATTCCCCCCGCTTCCCTGCAACACATAGATGTTCTCGGTGACCGGTATGGTTCGGATCTGAATCGCGTCGAAGTTCTGCGCGAAGCCCGAGGCCGGCAGGGCGAGAAAAACGAGGGTGCCTGCGAGAGTGCGTCTCACGATGGATCTCCAGGGCAGCGTTCAGGCAGGTGATGGGATCAGCCATGGGGGGCAAGATGAGGGGGAGTTAGTACCCCCGCTAGCCGCACCCTCCATGACCGGGCCGCGTTTCGTCAGCCACCGCCCCCCATCCGCTCCCCCAGCACTTCGGCCCCCTCGTTCGTGCCAAGCCGAGCGCGGATCAGCCAATCCAGGTTCGGATACTCCTGGTCCATGAAGGCGTTACCGCCGTCTCGGAGAGGACCCTGCCGCCCCTGTCGGACGCCGCTGCCCGATTCCTCGCCGTACCCGGAATAGATCCGATCCAGCACATCCATCCCCTCGACCACCTGCCCGAAGACGGCGAACCCATCGCTATCGTTCCGACTGTTGTCCCCGAGGTTGAAGAAGATCTGGGTCGTGCGATTGTCGGAGTTGGGCGCGGCCGCAAACGCGAAGGTGCCGCGCACATTCGTCCCGAATGGCGGATCATCCGGGATAAACGCATCCGCCCAAGCAGCGTTCACAGCTGGGTCGCCATTGATCCCATGCTGGACGATGTATCCCTCGCTGACTCGATGAAACCGGGTGTCATCGTAGTATCCGAGCCGAATCAGGTCGTAGAACCGGTCGACTCCGATAGGGGCATTCGCCCGCGTTACCTCGACTTCGAATGCCCCCTGCGTCGTCTCGAAGACTGCGCGCCAGAGGGGGGGTGAGTTCCGGCTCCACTCCGGGTGCTCGGGATGCAGCAACAGAGTGTCGTTCGCGATCCGCTCGTAGACGCCACGAGCGCGATCAATCTCCGCGCGGAAGGCTTCGCGCTCCGCATCACTCCTCCAGGGTCCTCGCTCGACTCGGGACCAGGCCGCATCTACCGCCTCGCCCAGGAACTCGGCATCCGCGGCCGATCGCCAGGGGCGCCCGTCGCGAACTACATAGACCGGGCTCGTGTGCGCGAACGCGTAGCTGTCGGTGATGTAGCGGGAGGAAGGGCCGACCACCTGAGCGGCGACCCATCCGCCATCCGGGACAGCCACCTCCCCATCGAATCGGATCGTGGAGGAATCGGCACCGCTCGCCTCCGCCTGCGCGACCGAGACCCCATTCACGAAGATCTCGAGCCGCTCGAGAGGCGCCACAGATACGGCTTCGGCCCTGACCTGCAGCCGCGACGCGTCGCCCCCCGGAAGGCGAACCTCCTCTCCCGGCTCCCGACCCTCGACTTCGAGGAAAAGAAGCGGACCCGTGGAGGCGAAGGTGCGCTGTTGCCGGACTGCGTCCATCCAGGCGTCGGCAGTGAACGGCCCCTCGATCCGCGCATAGGTCCGACCGGAGCCAGGAGGCGGATCCCGCCACACATCGGAGAAGTTGTCCGTCCCGCCCGTCGCGGCGATCCGAAAGCCGGCGTTCAGGAGGCGTCGATATACCTCGGCCGACCGCAGTTCATCGGAGTAGACCGCGGCGACGTCATAGTGGTCACCGAGACCGATAGCCGCATCCACAGGGATGAGGGTCGCGCCGGCCCCGCGGGGTGTGGACACATCGCCGAGGTAGGGATGGGTGAATCCTCCGAGACCGCCCGCGGCCCGTGCGGCGGCGAGGTACCGGCTATCCAGAGCGGGCTGCTCCCATGGAGTGTTTGCGGCGCCACCGACGAGAGGGAGGACGAACCGCGATGCCCCGAGGGTCGACACGTGCCCCAGTGAGCCCCTGAACTCCTGGCTGTACTGGAGGATGTGCGTGGCGGTGGATACCGCGTGGGGCTCCCCGGTCAGGTCGTCCCACCGACCCATCAGGCGCGTCCCATCCATATGGATCAGCGCGTGGGTCATGTGCAGGTCCTCGGCCACCAGTTGGCCGAAGAACTCCTCGTGGGTCAGACCTCTACGGCCCTGGTGCAGATCATGGACGTGTGTGTCCCCCGAATACCAACCCCGTGCCGGGGCATCAATCAGCCGCTCCATCCGGAGTTGGATCCGAGTTGTGTCCCCCTCGCGTACCTCGACTGTCGTGGCAGTGGGCCGGTACTCGAACCCCCGCACAGCCTCCACCTGGGTAAGCCCGGAAGGCACCGCCACAGTCGAGACGCCCGGCGAGTGGAAGTAGTGCGTCTCGGTCACGGAGATCACTCGATGGAAGCCCCCCTCGGGTGCATAGGCCCGCCTGTCCGAGGCCAGCAGTTGGATCCGTGACGGCATCTGAGCCCCATCCGGACCCACGACCTCGATCTCCAGGGTCCCCATCGGCACACGGTCCACTCGGTCGGTCGTCACGACCTCGAGCCACGAATCGGCCCGCGCGCCTCCCGCACTGGCCGTGTGTAGAGTCATCGCACCCGACCGGTTCGAGGTGAAGGCGATATGCGTCCCACTCGGGCTGGCCGTGGGTGAGAACTCACCACCGGCATCGACCGTCAGGGAGACGGGGTTCCCGCCTTCAACAGAGACCCGGCGCACGTCGTTGGACCCAGCTTCGTCCGAGACATAGAGGATCCCCGAGCCATCCGGACTCCACTCCGGCTTCATGCGGTATTCCGACTCCTCATAGAGCACCAGTCGCTCTGCTCCGTCCGGCAACTCCTTCACCCAGATCCCGCCCGTGCCGGGTCGTCCTCGCACCCCGGCGACGTACGCCAGTTGGGTGCCATCAGGGGAAATCGCCGGCTGGATCCCACTGACCACCGGCGCAACTGCGCCGGTCGCGTCGGCCAGATCGATGCGGAAGATCCCGAAGCCCCCCGGCCCCCTGTCGCTGGTGAAATAGAGCGCCGACCCATCAGAGCTCCAGACTGGCTGCACATCCACCTCTTGATCGAAGGTGATGTGCCGGATCGTGCCCGCAGCGACTGTGCCGATGAGACCGATGTCGAGGTTTCCGTCCAGGTCGGTCGAGATGGCGATCTGCTGACCGTCCGGACTCCACGCCGGCTCGAAGTGGTAGCCGGGCGCGATCGTGAGGCGCTCGGCCTGTCCCCCCTCCACCGGGATCTTCCAGATATCGCCGCGCATGGAGAACGCGATCCACTGCCCGTCTGGGCTCCAGGCCGGGTCCATCGGACCCGTGGAAACGGCCGGGAGCATGTGGCGTTCAACACGATCTGAATGCCCATAGCGGTCCGGCCCGGCCACGAGTGCGGCGGACGCGCCGACCAGGGCGAGGAGTGTCGTCGCACCCATCAGTCGAGTTCGCGTCATAGTCGGAGCCGTGCGGGGAGATCTCGAAGAAGCGGCGTGCTGGCAGCTGGTGGTCATGACGAATTGACGGGGGTGGGGGAGGCGACGCCAGAGCGTGGACCATCAAGCCGTAGGCACGTGCCGCGCGCCTGACGTGTCTCGACCCTAAGCGGGTGACCGGGGTGGGTCATCGTGTTGAGAATCCTGCTCGCCAACCTCACCTCAGCTTGTTGTCCACCAAAGCTCCGGCTTCGCATACTTCGACCGATGATCGTCTTGTATCGGTACATGGTATTCTCGACCAGGCTCCGCTTGCTGTAGCCTGAGGACATATGCCATTTGCGCCGTCCTAGTTCTCGGATCGAGCGAATGTTGCGACTCCTCTCCTGCTGTGCGACGGAAGGATGCGAGCTGAGTTGGGCATCACGTCCCGGTGGGATCAGGACCCGTACTGCTTGTCCGTTGCCTCGCTCATGGGCGGCTTCGTAAACGGCCCTGGTGTCATACGCGCCGTCTGCGGATACGGACGCAATGGGGTCATCAAGCTGCTCAAACAGGTCCGGGACCGGAGTGCAGTCATGCGTTCAGCGAGCGGTCAGATCCGACGCGAACATCTCACCCGTTTCGGCATCTGCGGCGAGATGCAACTTGCGCCAAGCCCTGTATCTGGGCGGCTTTTGGACATGGCCGACGTGAATTCTGAGTCCTGTACTGTCGATGAGTACGTGGATCGGCCGATCGGTCGGAAGCCGGCGAAACTGAATGTCACCGAGCTCCTTCAGCCTCCGAGATAGCGTGGTGTGAACAGGGATCGGGAGATCCAACTCAAGTAGCTGGGCCAACGACCGGAGGAAGCCCTCGGTCTGGCGAAGTGGAAGACGGAAGACCATGCGGATCGTCAATGCGGCCTCGATCGCAACGTCACTCTAGGTGCGTTGGCCGCCGGGCTTGCCCTCGGCCGGAACTCGCCAGCTTTGGAGCGCATCATCCGACAGCCAGACGGTCAGGTCACCACGCTTCTTCAAGCCAGCCTCGTACTCAGGCCAGTTCCGCACCCGATACTGAGACTTCGCATGCTGGTACTGGCTGCGCTTCGGGTACTTCATTGGTGGCGGCTCCGGCGGCGAGGGCTGCGCGTCAGGTCGAAGCTACAAGCGGGAGCCATGCACCAACGCCTGGGTGCCGCTGGGATGAGAATTGACCTATCGAGTGATATCGCCTGAGCGTACGTTCCCCCGACCTTAACCTCCGTCGAAATCATGCGCAGTGAACATCAGCAGACCCTAGCGAGCCGACGAGCCCTCTCCCCCAAGTTTTTGGCGGCAGCGGTCGTCTTGGCGCTCGCCGCCTGTGATTCCCCTCCGACCAGCTTCGACGAGCTCGCCGAGGCGAGACTGCCACAGATCGAAGGTTCGATCCAGATCCCGTCACTGCGGGCCGAAGTGGAGGTGATCCGGGACTCGTGGGGCGTTCCTCACATCTTCGCCGACAACCTCGACGACCTCTTCTTCGCGCAGGGCTTCGTTCAGGCACAGGACCGGCTCTGGCAGATGGACATGTACCGGCGGGCCGGCGAGGGT
>Ga0115002_10000450_pt1 | contig 59038 bp, 52 predicted proteins | sample ArcticOcean_MG_C_8_FD_89576 | JGI IMG/M metagenome (GOLD analysis project Ga0115002, IMG submission 89576) | Marine microbial communities from western Arctic Ocean - ArcticOcean_MG_CB11_86 | ecosystem: Environmental > Aquatic > Marine > Oceanic | place: Arctic Ocean: Canada Basin | collected... | reverse complement strand
GGTTCGAAGCACTGGCGCCGACGGTCCCGTCGCGAGAGCCTTCGAGGCTTTAAGGTCGCTGCATGATGTTCTCCTGGACGCGTCGCCCGGGGCGCTGATCGAACGGTTCGTACGGGAGCGAAGGCTGCGCGAGTTGGCCCTGGCCGGGGGGCGCGCCGAGGAGCGATGGTCGCGTATCCAGTTTCTCGCCGAGATGGCGTTACGTTTGGCCGATGCGGGCCGTCCGTCGTTGCGTGATTTCGTGCTCTGGGCACGGCAGCAGTCCGAGCGGGACGTACGAGCGCCGGATGCGGGATCTAACGAGCAATCAGATGTCGTTCGGGTGATGACGGTACACGCGGCAAAAGGTCTCGAATTTCCGATAGTGATCTTGACCGGGCTGAACTCGGGAGATCGAGGTCGCACAGAGAAGGCCCTGTTTGACCACAGCGACGGGGCCGCAACAAACATCGGCGTACGGATGGGATCAACAAGCGCCTCCTTTGAAACAGGCGGGTTTGATGAGCTACGTGATCAAGAGAAGAACGCCGGGAAGATGGAAAACGTTCGTCTCATGTACGTTGCAGCCACACGTGCAAAAGACCACTTGATCGTCAGCACTTACCGGAAAGATAACGACGGATCGTCGCCCGCTGCGGTGATCGCCAAGTTATCGGAAGACGCGCCGCAATTGTGGTCTCCGATAGTTCCACTTCCAGAGTCCCCCGGCGCCGGTGGGTCCGTTGCGGAGCAAGCGTCCCAGGTGGAAATGTTGGACGATCCTGATACGTGGGAACGCGAACGGGATGCGTTGATTCGCCAGATGTCCAGTTCACAGGTAATTTCGGCATCTTCACTACATGACCCTGCGTATTCCTCCCGATACGGCATAATCAGGGACGACAAGACCGGAGACGAGCAGATTGAATCAGATCCTTGGAGACGGGGGCGTGCCGCCAGTTCGATCGGGCGCGCTGTACACGCCGTTCTTCAGGACGTTGATCTGACCGATCCGACTAACGACGAACTCGGTACGTTAGCGGCCAAACACTCTCGAGCACACGACGTCACAGGTTTCGAAGAGGAGATTCTCCGGCTGTCGCAGGCAACCCTCGAAACGCCTGTGATGCGACGCGCAGCAGAGGCGCTGGCCAGGGGCCGGGCGTGGCGTGAATCGTACGTCAGTGCCCCGGTTGGCGACTCGGGCTTAATCCTGGAAGGGTATGTGGACCTGATGTTTGAGGATGATGACGGATCGCTGGTGATAGTCGATTACAAGACCGATCGAACAGACATGGAGTCCACATTGGAATCTGTAGCAGCGATATATGAACCGCAACTCGGGGCATACATCGCTGCCGTCAGGAAGGCGACAGGCTGTGACGTGAGTGAGGCCGTACTCGTGTTTTCACGGCGAGCCTCTGAAGCATTGAACAGCGGGACAAGCCTTGAGGCTGCACAACACAGTGTCTCCGACCTCGATCAGTCGGCAGCGCAAGCCATCAAACTAGCTGAAGAGCGGTCGTTCGCCGGTTGAAGGTTTTCGCTCCACTCCTCGTGATGCTGATCAGTGCGGTCGTTGTCGCATGCTCCGGAAATACTGCCGATATTCCGCAACCCACGGCCAACCCGACGCCATCCGTGACTCCATCGTCCGTCTCGATAGAGCCGACGCCTCACGTACTGCGTCCCGGGCCGACTCCGCGGCCGCTACCAACCAGCACACCCTCCGCTACACCTGTCCCGCCGACGGCCACGCCAGAAATAGCTCCCACGGCTACACCGAAAGCCCCGGCGACGCCGATCCCGTCGGCAACACCAATTCCTCCTACTCCGACCGTCCAGCCAACCGCGACTCCTGAACCAACACCAAGCCCGTCGCCAACAGCGAGCCCAACACCATCGCCAACGGGAACGCCATCGGCCACGCCGACACCCGCGCCCACCGCGACGCCCCTGCCATCCACGCCGGTCCCGGAACCAGCTACCACCCCGACACCTGTGCCGAAGATCAATTTGCGTCCCGTGAGCCCGGGCGCCGGGCAGCTAGCGCTGTCCATCCACGCCCAACTGGGATCGAATGAAGCGGGGGACCTGCGAACCGGAAGGATCGCCTACCTGGACTGGTTCTTTGAGAACGATTCGCCGTTCCCCACCGAGAACGAGTTCGAGTCACATGTATACGTAGACGGCGTGTTTGTCAGTAAATGGATCAGCTCCCAGGCGCCCCCTTTCCAGACATTCGGCGTACGTGATTGGGCTGAACTGAACGATCGCGTACGACTAGACAGGGGTGATCACGTCTTCAAGGTGATCATCGACGCACTTGATCAAATTCCAGAATCGGACGAGTCCGACAACGTGTTTGAACGTACGTTTACGTGGGGCGGGGAGCCTCTCGTATTTCTGGATCCGGCAGCTCGATCCGTCAATCTGGTGATCGCACCGGCGATGGAGGGAAGTGAAGCCGTGGTCATCGCAGCGACCGCCGGAAGCGAGACGACCGGGCCGGTCACCGTTGACGCCACGAGCTTCATCACGTGGAGTGCAAAAAACGCAGGGCTGGCTTCGACGGATACTTCGATCGCGGTTCACGTCTATTTTGACGGCTTGCTCGTGGACCAACGCGTGGTAAATGGTTTCTCCGCGCTTTCAAGATCAGAGTTAGTCGACTGGGACGAATTAGACGGAATAGTTCGCATCACTCCGGGCGAACATACGCTGACGATAGTCGTAGATCCCGGAAACCTTGTGGACGAATCAGACGAAACCGATAACACGGTGACCACGACGCTCACGTGGGGGACCGGGCCGGCGGTCGTCCCGAAGCCATCTCTGGAACCGACGCCTATTCCACCGCCTCCATTTGCGGCGCTCACACGACCGAACCTGGTGACGTACTTGCCGCTGGACTGGGACGCCCCACTCGTGGTTAGGGGATCAACATCCGGGACCTCTGTGGAGGGTCGCAACGGACACGTGTCTGCCTTCACAGAGGGGATTGTGGACTACGCGATCACCAACAGTAGCCCCGTTGCAAATTTGAGTGCTTTTAACGCCAGGTTACTGCTAGACGATGTACTGGTTGAGGATAAGCGATTCGGCGCGGGCAACATCGGCGGCATCTGGTTACTCAACCTGACGATCCCGGCATCACGGCTCACGCCCGGGACTCATACGTTAGATCTTGTCATCGATATTGAAGGCGGGATCGCCGAGTCGGACGAAATCGACAATTCTTTCAGGAGCGTATTTGAGGTGGTTGCTGGTCCAGAACCGGCGCCAGCTGCAGCAACGACCTACAGCGATGCAGAGATATCGACAATGCTCGCAACCATCCCCGAAATGATGCTCGAGATTCTCAACGTGGATGACTCGGATTTAGCCCCACGTGACTGGATCCCTGACATTCTGATGGCGGCAGACGCAGGTTATTTTCTGGCCGTCGGGACCGCTATCCGTGATGAGCGGCTATCCATCGAGTTCTACCCGAGGCCCGATTACGAAATACAACTTGTAGAAACATGTCTCGGAGACACAGGGCCGATGACGGTAAGTGAGCATGCCTTGGAACTGGCTAGATGCCGGGTCTTGGCTGATACATCTGTCGGCGTTCAAACACATCGCGATGGGCGAATCGTCATCCTCCTCGACACAAGTCATACTCCCGCAGCGGTCCTGAATACGCTCTTTCACGAGCTCGGCCACGCCCGACAAGAATTGATCGCGCCAACGAACGGCGCAGTGAATAACGACTCGCTGTCGGCAGTCAAAGAAGCAAAGGCACAGGTATTTGAGGCCGTTGGGTTCCGGCACATCGAGGAGTTCCTCGACGCCTCAGTCACGTCGTATCCGGATCTATTCGTCTTGCGTGCCAAAGTTCAGAGCTTGATAGACATCAAATTGGACGGAGCGAACGACGGAGAAAACCACGACCTTGGCTACATTCTCATGTGGTTGACGGCTTTGCAAGATCCGGGCGGGCTCGGGTTCGCCCGCGAACTACGTGACCTCGGCAAATTAAGTCCAGCATCCGCTCTGGCTTTCTACAACTACCTGCTCGCTATCGAACCCGGTGAAGCGCAATCCTGGGTGGCGAGTCGTATGACGGACACCGCCTCGCCTCTAGCAGAGTTTGAAGCGATCACGCTTGGACGCTTCGTAATTGGCCTTCCTCCAAGTTCAGAGGGCCACCCGGATTTACATAAGGTCGCGTTCCTCGCCCCCTGATTGGCTCAGATACTCGTCTCAAATCAGCGCATAATCTCCCTCAGTTCAATAGCGTTCAAGGCGGAAAGGCTCCGAATCGGCCCGGCCGTCGTATCACATGATTGGCCGTCCGATGACCACCTTGATCGTATCGACATGCAAAGGCGCAGGCAAATTCGGCATATGCCCGTATTCGAAAACGGATTAACGCCAAAACCCCGGCTCGGCACCCGGGCCATGCTCGCGATAATCGCGCCCGTAATTGTCCTAATAGCGGCGGCTTGTGGCGGCGGTTTGAGCGACGAAGATCTGACGCTGGCGATCACCGAAGCCCGACAAGCAGCGGTGGAAGATGCCGTGTCCACCGCAATCGCCGGAATTCCGCCGGTGCCTACGCCCGCGCCAACATCCACACCACAACCAGCGTCCACGCCTCAGCCCATCGCCACGCCTGCCCCAACGGTCACGACCGGGCCGAACTTTGCACGTATCTACCAGGAGCATGTGTTTGGCGTATTCCAGATCGATACCGAGGGCAACAAGGGCTCAGCGTGGCTCATCGATGAAGGCGTGTTAGTGACGAATCAACACGTGGTCGGCGATAACTCGGTCGTCCTTGTCAGGCAGGCCATCGACGCGCCCTTCCAGGCGGTAGTCGCGGCCACCGACCCTGAGCGGGACCTCGCGCTACTGTTCTTCGATCCGGCGGCTACGAATTCCGTCCCGATGCTCACAGGCTCACTGACCGCCGACGACATCGCCGAGCCGTTGATGGCGCTTGGTTACTCGGAAGGCTCCCCGAAACCGGATGGATCTGTCGGAACGGCGCGTGTGAAGGTCGGCGTGCTGTCCCAGATGATCGATCTCGGACCTGCGGGCATCAACCTGACGATGGACGCCGCCATCGACCCGGGTGAAAGTGGCGGCCCCGTATTGAACAAGTACGGCGAGGTGGTCGGCATGAACCGCGGCATCCGGGTCACAACTCCGGACGGCAACAGTCCGGTTTTCGGGACCTTTTTCGCCCTGCATGTTGATGACATCAAGTTCTGGTACGAGACGATAAGAACCATCCTATCCCAGGCCCCAACGCCTGAGCCGACTGTTCCCTAAACGCTCCGAATCTTCGGGTACGCCAGTAACGCCAGGCCAACGATAGCTAGGCACATGCCGCCTAGCACCAGGTAACCGGCCGATACGCCGGCGCTGTCCGCGACCGCTCCGGCGATGATGCCGGCGACCGGCGCAAGCGCTGTGTCGAGAAGTGTGGCGGATACGATTCTTCCGCGCAGGTGGTCCGGCGTGTTTTCGAGCAGCGTCGTGGTGTTTGCTGACCTGAACACGGTCTGCGAAATACCGATCGCTATGATGAGCGGGAACACCATTATGAGCATGCTCACCCCGGCGAACAGGAGCAACGCCACGCCGTACGCGGCCGCTGAACCGAGCATGATCACGCCTTTGTGGCGTAGATCCACCCGGGACGCCATGTAAAAGCCGCCGGTGATCCCGCCGATCCCGCCGACCGCCATGATGAATCCCATGATCGCGGCATCACGCCCCAGTTCATCGACGACAAGCGCCGGTAGCAGCGTCTGGTGCGAGAAGCCGACAGCGAGCGGCCCGAGCCCGAGTAAAACAAGCGCCAGAACGAGGCGGTTTTGGGCTATATAACGGAACCCTTCGATCATCTGTCCGACCAGTGATCCGCGTTTGGCGAGGGCGCTGATCGGGGGCATCGCGACACGCGTCGTGGTCCAGATCACTATTCCGTAGGCGATCGTGGACCAGACGTAGGCCGGTCCTACGCCCCACACAGCAATAACGAGGCCGATAAGCGCGGGCCCAATCAATCGCGTTGCGTTGATGGCGATCGAGTTCAGCGCTACTGCGTTTAGCAGTTGCTCTTTTGAAATCAGTTGCGGAATTATCGATGTGCGCACGGGCTGGTTCATCGCCATCCCGGAGCCGAGCAGGAACGCGAGCACGTATATGTGCCACATCTCGACCCAGCCACAGATAACGATGATCGCCATCGCCGCATTCAACATCAGGCTCCAGATCTGGATGATGATCAGTAGCCGCTTCCGGTCCCACCGATCTGCCGCGACTCCGCCGAATAAACCGATCAACAACATCGGAACGGCCCGCGCCACGTTCACGCCAGCGACTGCGAGTGACGATCCAGTAAGTTCAAATACAAGCCAGCTGCGCGCAACGAGGTCGGCATGCATGGCGGTGGCGGCTCCGACCTGGCCGAACCACAGGTATCGGAAGTTACGGTTGGTCAGTGACGAGAATGATCTCGCCAGACTCGCCGGAATGAAACGGGACGTGCCAGCGCTGGAATCGGCTGAAGACTCACTATCTGAGATGTCGCGTCTGTCCAATTGATCTCCCGATAGAAGCCCGCGGGGGGCCATCTTTGCCGTTCGGGCAAGAGACGCGTTGCCGTAGCTGTGAGCGTGCGTGGCCGAATATTACACCCGCGGCTCTCGGGATCGACGAGCGCTTGAAGTAACTCACTATCTGAAAGCACAACCGGCAGAAAGTCTTTACGCAAGTTGACGATTCCTGGGCCGGCCATCATTAGACTGATCTCCAAATCGATCGACGAATCGATAAGTGATATATCTCTGCAGAAAAGGTAACTATTGCGCGTTTACGCGGCTGAAGTCGTTGGAACATTCCTGCTCGTGCTTTTCGGCACAGGCGCGGTCGCATCCGCTGTGCTTACCGGCGCACACCAGGGGTTATGGCAGGTCGCTGTCGTGTGGGGTTTCGGCGTGACGCTGGCTATCTACGCCACCGCCACGATATCCGGCGCACATCTGAATCCGGCGGTAACGCTGGCGTTCGCCATCTTCAGGCCAGAGAGATTCCGGAGAAAACTTCTCCCCGGATACTGGGCCTCACAACTGCTTGGTGGGGTGCTCGCCGGGCTGGTCATTCTTATGACCTTTGGGCCGTTTATCGACAGATTTGAAGACGACCGAGGGCTCATTCGCGGTGAGGCGGGAAGTGAGCACTCGGCCATGGTGTTCGGGGAGTACTTCCCGAACCCGGATATTTTCGGCACAGACTCGGCGGCTCGTGACCTGGTGTCCCCGCTTGCGGCGATGGGTGTGGAGGCGCTTGGGACCGCCATTCTCGTGTTGATGATATTTGCTCTTGTTGACGATCGGAACGGACGGCCTGCGGGCAAGATGACGGCGTTATTCATCGGTTTCACCGTCGCCGTGCTGATCGCGCTCTTCGCGCCGATCACACAGGCCGGGTGGAATCCGGCGCGTGACTTCGGGCCGCGCATCGTGGCGTACTTCGCCGGCTGGGAAGATATCGCAATACCGGGGCCGCGCGACGGCTTCTGGATTTACATCATCGGACCGCTAATCGGCGGACCCATCGGGGCAGCGATCTACGACTTTATTCTGCGTCCCGCTCTGCCGAAAGAGTCTGAGTAAGGCCCTTTCGGGCAATTATTCCGGCGATAAGAACGGCCCTTCCTATCAAGCGTCTTCTCATCCCAGGTTTTAATCACCGATAGACTGTCGTGCATCACGCTCCGCCCCATTACCAGACCTCGGGTCGGAGCGAAATGAATACCAACTAATCTGGTCAAATTACGAACGGAGCACATCTATATGGGATCTCGCGGCGGACTGTTGAAGGAAAAACTTCAAGCCGGCGAAACGGTCATCGGTCCTTTCGTCATCGTGCCGTCGATGACCATGATCGACACTCTCGGTTATGCGGGAATGGACTTCTGCATCATCGACTCCGAGCACGGCCCGATCAGCATGGAAACGGCTGCGGACATGGTCATCGCAGCGGACGGCACCGATATCGCGCCGATCATCCGTGTAGGCGATAACGATGAACGGCTCATCCTTCGTGCGCTGGACATCGGGTCCGCTGGCGTACAGGTTCCGCAGATCAACGACCCGGACGACGCCAAGAAGCTCGTCAACTCCGCCAAGTACTCGCCGATCGGCGAGCGAGGGCTTTCGATCTTCACCCGCGCCGGCGACTATTTCAAAGACGGAGCCCCAGGCCATACAGACCGTCAGAACGAAGAGACGGTCGTCATCGGCCACATCGAGGGCAAGCGCGGGCTGGACAACCTGGACGAGATCATGGAAGTGGACGGCATCGACGTCTACTTCCTTGGCCCGTACGACATCTCTCAGTCAATTGGCATCCCCGGAGACGTCCGGAATCCGATCGTCGAAGAGGCCCTTGTCGAGGCGTGCGGTAAGGCCAAAGAGGCCGGCAAGTCGGTCGGCTCATATGCACGCGACATAGACATGGGCCGCTGGCTTCTGAGCAACGGCGTGCAGTATCTGGCCTACAACGTGGACGCCACGGTCTACATGGAGGCCTGTGAACGCATCATGGGTGAGTTGCGGGCCTGAGTCTGAAGCACTGACGGGTGGGACTGCGCGTCCCGTCCGTCCAACGACCTAGAGCATGTCTTCGTTCAGCGACACGCCAAACCCGGGGGCGTCCGAAGGTGCAATGTAGCCGTTCTCGGCCGTCGGTTCTCCGATCCACAAATCGTCACGATCTCCACAGCGCGTCCCCGGCAACACCTCCGCCAGGTCCATACAGTCTGAAGCCGCTATCAGGTGAAGCCCCCACACCTCTCCACCTCTATGTGGCGCTACCGGTATTCCAGCCTCACGCGCCACATCCAGGATTCGTAAGCCCGCCGTGATGCCGCCGCACCAGGTGATGTCCGGCTGCCACAGATCTAGTGCGCCGGCTCTCGCTATCTCGGCGAACCCGTAGTGCGTGAACTCGTGCTCACCGCCTGCGATCAGAACGGGCGCCGCTATCGGGCGTAGTGCCGCCTGCGCATCCAGTTCGTCCGGCGTACACACATCTTCAAACCAGTAGATGTTGAACGGCTTCAGTAACTCCGTCATGCGCGTCGTGACTGCCGGGTCCCATGACATGTACGTGTCGATCATCACCAGCCCGTCGTCGCCCATCGCTTCTCGTGCGATGGTCGCACGTTCTACCGCTGAATCGTAATCGGCGTCCTTGGTCCACCTGTGAGGGAATTTAGTTGCCGTGAAACCGAGTTCGCCGTACCAGGACTGATCAGGCCCGGTTGCGTAGGAACGGATGTCGCCCTTGCTCGCACCACCCAGTAGTTCATACACCGGCTTTCCTTCGGCTTTTCCGAGTGCGTCCCATAGCGCCAGGTCCAGTCCAGACAAGGCCATCACGGCGACGCCCTTCCGCCCGTACGGAAGCGACTCCGCGTACACGTGATCCCAGATGGCCGCTATGTCGTATACCGAACCCAGCTCTTTTCCAACGACCAGCTCAGCGAAGTGCCGGTTGACCACCTCTACCGCGGCTCTTCCACCGCCGCCGTACCCGAACCCGGTCACACCGGCATCGGTCTCAACCCTGACGACGATCTGCCAGAAATGGGTGCGCCATGAGGGGGGTAGGTTGCGGTAGTTCGGGTAGACGGCAGAAACGGCGGTGATCTTCAAGCGGCGTACCTCTTCTGTGGTGCTCTGTAATCGCGCCTGGTGGATATTCAGCGCAGGCCGCTAAGATTCTGCACCAGTCCCGTCGTGTGTGCTGGCTTACGAGACCTGCGGCCACGCACATGCAGACACGGAGAGGTCACAAAAATAGGGACCCGCACGTGGCGCAGGTCCCTATGAATATCTCCAGGCTCGGGGCGCCTGTCTCGCCGGTAGGAGGACCGGCCAGATGAAGGAGCTAGTTAAGCAGCTTCCTCGACATCAGCATCCATCTGTGCGTCTTCGACCTTCTTTGCGGTCAGATCGCGCATGTCTTCGTGCGTGAAGAATCGACGGGAACCGCACTGGAGGCAGTAAACATCCACACCACGTCAGTCCGCGTTGAAATAGACATCGCTCTGGCAACGCCCGCATCCCTTGAACTTAATCATTTTGTTCCCCTTTGCAGATTTCCGGTGATATGGGCCGCCAGGCTCCTATCACGATCATTCATCCGGTTTACCGTCCGTAACGACAAATCCAGACTGAGTTGGTGACGATGGCCGTCACTATGAGCGACACGAAGGTGTAGGTGGGTTGTGCGTTCGTGCCGAATCGGTGGTCGGTTAATGCCAGTCTCACCCCGGGGGTAGCGCGGAGGTGGCGGTGGCCTATCCGGGTTACCGCGCGCCACCCATCCCTGCCGGTCTATATCCAGTGTTACTCGGTGATTTCTAACTGACGGCCCGTCGTCGCCCCATCCCGCCACGGCAGCGGGTCTGGAAGAACATAGCCCGTGAGCTCCACAAATCCGTCACCTGTTATTGGAATACCCGCCCTCGTGCCGTTAACGGACACTTTGCCTTCCCAGTAGATCGCAGAATCTGGCCTCGTCGAGATGATCTCTTGATCGTCGATAACGGGATAAATTTCGATCTGCAGCTCTTCTCCCGGCAACTTAATCACCCACGCGGCCGGGTACTCGGCGCCGGTGTGCGGACTTGTCCATGAACCTTCAGTTGTGAGTTCAAGCTCCCCTGAGTTGGGTTCGATCGACTTAAGTGAACCGTCGATTTCGATGAATGAGCCGTAGAGCGCGTCGATATCTCCATCGACGTTTCTGGTCTGGGTGACCATCAACTCCGTGCCGTCATCCAGCTGGATCCCAAACCATTGCCAGCCGGCTGGGTGTCCGAGTACGAAGAACTCTCCCCACTGGTGGTCCATCCACACGTCGCCGCTAACGGTGAGTCGTTGGCCGTCCAGTTCCAACGTCCCTTCGGCGGTCATACGCGGGCGTGAGTAGTAGTAGGTCCAGCCTGTCGTGGGGCCCGCAAGCCAGCCGATGTCGTTATGCAGGGCCGGGGGTTTCGTTGGGATCATCGATAGCGACAGTCTCACGCCATCTATATCGGCATCGAACGTGTGCAGGCTGGGATTGGCGCTAAGGCTCCAATCGGCTACCCGTAATCCACGCAGGCCGGGGCCGGATTGCGGTTGTTCACCGCTGGAAACACGGGCGTCCTGAACGTGCCTGCCCGAGCCCACATCCGTAAGCCCGAACTGTGCAGCGTAACCGGGTCTTTGTCCGTTCTCCGAATTACCTGAATTAAGGGGGTCCAGCGATTGGAAAACAACGAAGTGGAAGCCGTACTCCGTCCCGGCTTCGTCCTGCAAGTGGCCGCTGTAGTACCACCACTCCAGCCGGTTCTCGTGCGGACCTTCGTCCCCCGGGAATGAAAGAGGTACCGGCACCGGTGTTGGTGACAGGGCTGCGGGAGTGGGAACCGGCACGGTGCGATCGGTGTCTGCACATGCGAAGGCCAGTAGTGCGATTGCGCTTGTCGCTATAAAAGCGAATCGTCGTCTCATGGCGATATATCGATGCGAGGCAGGATCCGGTCAAGCCAACGCGGTATCCACCAGTTGAGCGGTCCCAACAACCGCATGATCGCCGGGGCAAGTAAGGCACGAACAATCGTGACATCGACAAATATCGCGATCGCCAATCCAAGCCCTATCGCCTTAACCAGCACGACGTCCGCTACCAGGAAACTCAGCGACACCACGATCAATATCGAGGCCGCGCCCGTGATTATCCGACCGCTTCGCCTTAACCCTTCGGTGACCGCTGCGGTGTTATCTCCGGTGCGCTTGTACGCCTCTGAGATGCGCGCCAGAAGGAATATCTCGTAGTCCATCGATAAACCGAAGATGATGCTGAACAGCAAAATCGGGGTGGTGGCCTCGATCACGCCAATCGGCTCAAAGTTCAACAGGCCGGCGAAGTGCCCGTCCTGAAAAATGAACACCAGCGCCCCGTAGCTGGCAAGGATGCTCATCACGTTCAACAGGATGGCCTTGATCGGCAAAATCACGGACCTGAACAGGATGAGAAGTGAAAGGTACGTGGCGATGATCACGATGCCTGCGACGATCGGGAATCGGCCGTAAAGACTGTCCACAACATCTTTGATCTCGGCCGATCCGCCGTCCACGAACAACGCGACGTCAGGCCCCGGATCAAACGCGCGAATGTCGGAAACGAGGCTCGACGCCTCCGGGCCGAACGGTTCTACGTCCGATTCGACAAGGAAGAGCACAGCCCCGTCTCTGACGCTGTCACGCAACAGCGTTTGCACTGCGAGGTCGGTCACGGCTTCCGGCACTCGATACAACGTGGTGTAAGTGCCGACATCAAGGTCTGGAGACACATTTACGATGCTGCGAACCCGCGTCACCTCGTCGAGGCCCTCAAGCGCTCGTCCAAAGGCGTACAGGCGCTCCAGGTTGCCCGGCGACAGCGGATCGGTGTCTTCGGCCTCATCGAACACGTAGGCGACCGGGACCTGCGTCTGGTTCAAGAGTCCAAATTCGTCACGAAGGATGTCAAACCCGCGACGCGACTCAAGCTCCGTAGGGAGGATCGTGGCGTCCACCGTGCCCAGCCGAATTCCACGCACTGGAGAGGCGAGCAGTAGCAAAAACAGGACTGTCGGCACGGCGACCATCAGGGGTCGCTTCATCACCCAGTGCGACAGGCTTCCCCACATGTCTCGATCCGTACGGCTCAAAAATGGCGGTATGACACGGAATGCGTTGACTCGCGGGCCCAGGATGCCAAGCACCGCCGGCATCAGCGTTAGGGCGGCGAATATGGCTGCGGTGATGACGATGACCGCTCCGATGCCCACGGAGCGCAACATCATGAACTCGAACGCCGTCAGACTGGCGAGCCCTATGAGGCTTGTCACCCCGGAGAAGAGGATCGCAGCTCCGGCGGTGGCCTGTGCTGTGGCGACCGCCTGCTCCACAGAGTCCCCGGCAGCCAACTGCTCTCTAAATCGGCTTGTGAAGAAGAGTGAGTAGTCGATACCAAGCCCGATTCCGAGCAGCGTGACGATGTTCAGTACGAATACGGACATGTCCACACCGCGCGAGATGAGCGCCACGGCGGCGAGCGCCAGGATCACGCCAACTCCACCGACGGTCGCCGGAAGGAACGCGGCGATGAGCGTGCCGAACACCAGCAGTAGCGCGACGGTCGATAGCGGGAAGGCCAGTATCTCCGCCCGCCGAACGTCTCTTTCGCTGCTGAGACTGATGTCGGCGTAGAGCGGCGGGCCCCCGGTGAAGGTCAGTCCCAGATCCCCGGGTTCGATCAGTGGCCGGGCCGTATCAAGGAACTCCCGGGCGTCCTCAAGATCCAGGTTGAGCCCGATGGTGACATGTACCGATAGGCCGTCTGGAGATACCCGGGCGGGATCATCCAGGTGCGTGATGATTCTTGTTACTTCGGGCCGTGTACCGATCTGAGCAAGTGCAGCCTGAAGATCACTCGTAAACCCGTCTTCGTACGCCCCGTAGGCTTCGCTCCGAAATATCAGCTCGAACGACATCGGGGTCAGGTCAAGCTTGTCCCGAAATACGACGCGTGCTTGAGCCGACGGGAGTTTGTCGTTGGAGAATCCGCCCGGCTTCAACGCGTTTGTGGCCCGAGGCGCTAGCGGGAGGGCGATGAGCAGCAGCACCGCCCAGAACGCTAGGACCGTCCAACGCTTCCGGTAAATTGTGAGGCCGAGTGAATACATCAATGTCGCGTACTAATGTACGAGACGGACGGACGCAGCGGGTTTGATTCAGGAAAGAAATTATCCGCTGTGTGCGTCACTCGGAGAATTAAGGGAGACGCCGCGGTTGGTTATGACAGGCTGCCGCTACTACCGTGAACCGGAGTTCGACGAGTCGGAGTCGTCGTCACTCCAAGAGCCTGATCCCGATGAGTCGGATTTTCCATCGCTTCCGGTTGTGGAATCCAATGATCCTGAACTATCGGACGAATCGGCGCCTGTCCGTCCGTCGTCTGTGGAGTCGGACCCCGTCGCCTCATCTGTCTTGTCTGAAGAGTCGAGCTTATCTGCGTCGTCAGACGAGTCTGGCTCAATCGGCTCATCCGGTTTCGAATCATCAGTTGCCGGGAATCGGAGAATCGTGCGCTTTACCGATATCTGAAGTGCGACCTGCCCGCCATCAGACAGCTTGAAGACAACCACGCCGGCGCGGGCGCCGATCTCCGGTTCGCCGATGATCTCGGTCTGCCGGTTGATAGTGAACTCTACGCCGCCGACCAACCACCTTTCGCCATAGATCCTCTCGATCAGACCTGTGCAAGTTAACCGTCGCGTTTTGGTAGTCGGCTCCTGCGAGGCCGTCGTAGTGACTTCACGGCGTTCGGGCGCATCCACTTCCACACGGACGGCGATAGGTGCTTCGCGGGCTTCCTGAACCAGTAATACAGCGGCTACAGCTCCTACCACGGGCGTGTCGCCGACGAGCCAGGTGTCGCCTCCGATCACAACGATGACGCCCTTGATTCTGAACTCGACGCTTGGTCGGTCATCACTAACTGGCCTGACGTCCGTGTCCAAGATCGGTCGATGAGTGATCGCTTCGAGATGAATAATCACGTTCCCGACTGGCCGACGGACGAACAGTGCGTATACAACCACGTCACCCTCTGACAGATGCCTCAGGGAGCTTATCTGTTCGCCATTCAGTCTCAGATCGGAATCGTCGTTGGCGGTCAGTTCCAGGGCATCGCCCGACGCCGTCTCGATCTTGATCCAGTTGCCCTCGTCCCCCACGCCGATAATCGTGCCACGCACAGCCGTCCCACCCTGCGTCACGATTTCCATCTTGACGATGATGTTGTTGAGCGGCTGGAACGTCACCGAGTGGACGATATCGCCGGACACGATGCAGCGCAGGCTGTCACGTTGCTCGCCATCTTTTATGATCGTAAAGCGATCGTTGTCCGGCAGAGAAAGGGCCAGTTCATCGCCGTTCGTCGTCCGGATGAAAATGGTTCCGATCGTCGGCGCTATACGTATCACCTCGCCACGGAAGGTCGTGAGTTCTGGGACGCCAACCACAATGCCGATCGCGACATGTCTGGTCACATCGGTTGTCAACGGTATAATTCGCTGCCTTACGCTGAAGGTTCCGCTTACCAGGACCTCTCAGCACTTAATTCAGTTTTTTTTGAGGCTCAACGTGGCACTTCTGCTATCGCGCTCCGATGTACAACAGCTACTTCCCATGTCAAAAGCGATCGACGTGGTTGAAGGCGCATTCTCGGAACTCGCAAATGGCACTGCAGAGATGCCGGACCGCACGGTCATCACCGACGACGAGGTCGGGGGATGGATCGCCTACATGCCGGCCTACCTCGGATCGTCCGGCGCGCTGGGCGTTAAGGCGGTCACCGTCTACAAGGCGAACCCTGAGAAGCACGATCTGCCGACGACCCTGGCGACGATCATCGTTCAGGACAACCAGACCGGTAAGACCCTCGCCGTCATGGACGGCGGTTTCCTGACGGCGGTACGCACGGGCGCAGTGACCGGTGTCGCTACGAAGCACTTGGCACGGGCGAACGCTACTGTGGCCGGCATTCTGGGCACTGGCGTTCAGGCGTACACGCAGGTCACAGGCATGGCGGCGGCACGAGATCTCAGGACGATTCTTGCGTTCTCGCTCGACCCAGACGACAAGCGCCGAGCGTTTGCGGACTCACTCACTGAAGAGACCGGCGTCGAGGTTCGACTCGCAAGCAGCACGCAAGAGCTGCTTGGCGAGTCCGACATCGTTGCGCTGGCGACCACTGCTCCAAACCCGATCGTAGAAGCGAGCTGGTGGAAGACCGGAGCGCACATCAATTCAGTCGGATCGCACGCACCTGCCCTCCGAGAGTTGGACACGGCGTCCATACAACGGTCAAAGGTGATCTGCGATCAGACTCAGGCCTGCCTGCTTGAGGCCGGGGACATCATGATCCCGATCCAGGAAGGCGATTACTCGGCAGACCGGATTCACGGCGAGCTGGGAGCCGTGGTCAACGGCACGACGATTGGTCGAGAGAACGATGAAGAGGTGACGCTGTTCAAGAGCGTTGGTCTCGCCATCCAGGACTTGTCCTGCGCACGACTGGTGTACGACCTGGCGGTAGAGAACGGCGTAGGCACTGAGTTCGAGTTTTAGAAGGCTCTGAATTTCATTCACTGTCATCCTGAACTCAATTCAGGATCCGACCTTCGCGCGGGTACGAGCTTTGTGGTGGGAGCCGGCCTTTCGAGAGCCTCAGCACACGGTGGTTGCAGATGTGCGCGGTGGGGATGTGAAGTCGAAACGTATTGTAGGGGCGTATGGCAATACGCCCTTGCCACGCCAATCATCTGACTGGGGTTGCCGGGCACGCGTCGTTCCCACGCAGGTGGGAATCCAGAGACGCCACCGCACCGACACGTACGATTAAGACGGAAACAGTATCTGGATTCCCGACGACTCGGGAATGACGGTTGGTCGAAACGCGGTGTAGCGGGCGTTTGACAATGCGCCCGCGGGCGGAGCAGACCCTACCTACAGATCGACCGCGATCCGCTGACCGTCGTAGGCGAGTTGTACGTCCAAGCCTTCTGACTCTTTGAGCTTCGCGAGTTCGACGTTTGTCGATTCGTGGTCGAAGTCGTGCGTCATGTCTACGAGCAACGCCCGTTTTGGCCGGAAGCGGCGTAGCTGCTCTAGCGCTTCGTCGAGGACGAAGTGGGAGCCGTGCGAGCGTGCCGGCCGCAACGCGTCCATCACCATGATCTCCGCGTTTTGCATCAGATCCGCCGTGGAATCAGGAATCCCAGAAGCGTCTGAGACGTACACCACATCGCCGAACCGATAGCCAAATGCGGTTGTTCGTGGGCCGTGTTCGACGGGCAGCGGAGTGATTTGGAGTCCGAAAACGTCAAACGGCTTCTCGTCGATTATCTGGAAATCGAGTTTTGATACTCCACCGGGCGAAGCCAGGCTTATGTCTACAAGCCAGTAGAACGCCTTCGACACGTGATCCATCTCGGACCGACGCAGGTAGAGAGGTATCGCCTTCTGGACGTTGTTCGTCCAATCACGGAGATCGTCCAGCCCGCCAACGGCGTCGGCATGTTGGTGCGTGAGGATCACGGCGTCCAACGTCGTCACTCCAACCTTCGGGAACCACGCGATCGCCGAGTGATAGAAGAACTTGCCTACATCGATCACAACGTTCTTCTGCGCGCCGTCCGGCGACCGGTAACGAATCAGCAACGACGTGTTGCGACGTCGGTTGTGCGATCCTGGTAAGACCGCGTCGGGGCACACTTTGCAGGTCTGCGGCTGGCGCGTCAGGCAACTGACACGTGGCACGCCCTCAGACGTGCCGGTGCCGAGGAATACGATCTCGCTGTCAGACAAGGTATTCGAGACGTTCAGTCTTTGGACATGAGGACTTCGCCGGCCATCGTCTCGACGCGTTCGAGTTCGACCATCACGGCGAATCCGGTCCCATCCTGGTCTCGGTCTATTTCAGCTTGGACGGTCCGTGCTTTCACAGCTTCCCGGACATCGCCAGCCTCATGAACCGTCGTCTTGCCAAAGAATTTCCAGGCCTGCCGCGTCGCCGGGTTTCGGTACATCACGATCACGTACGGGCTGGACTGGATGTTGCTTAGACCTCCGCGTTTGGTCCGCTCCCAGTAAGCAAGGTTCTGGCCGTCGTAGGCCATCACGCTGCCGCGGTAGCCGATTCCGGGCAGCCCGTCCGCAGATGCGGTGGCGAGGATACACGGCACTTTGTCAGCAAGCGCATTGTCGACGGCGGTCTTCATCTCATCGGTCAGATCGATCAAGGACATTTCCCCCTCAGGGCCGGTCCTAGTTAGGTTTCCAGAAGAATCTCAAACCGTCTGAGGACTCGGGTTCCGGTCGTGGCGCGGGTAATCGTACATCGGAGTTGGCGTTTCGCGGCGCGACTTACGGGAATGATCGTAATTTGGGCCAGATTAGCCGGTGATCGGCGATACCACGCCGTAGACGCCATCGTAGCCGGGTTCGATCTCCAGATCGCCTCGTCGCACAGACATTATGGCGACCGTTATTTCGTCTGTAGTGGCGTTTTGAAGTTCCCGAGAGGTCGCATTTATCAAAACGGTTAGTTCCGAACCGCACTGCTCTATTAACTTGTCCACGGCCCGGCCAACGGTTTTTGTGTTTTTGCCAACGCCTTCAACCGCGGCAACGAGGTCACGCAGCGGAACGACTCGCCGGAACGGGGACCGATTTCCGGTCCCTCGTACCAGTCCATCGTCGTCAAGCTGACTTGATTTCGCGTTCGCTGAGAGAGAGTCGATCCGATTCAGCACGCCGAGGGTGAGGGTTTTACCGCAGGTCGGACACTTGCCGCCCAGCTCTGCGCTTTCCGAGGGAGATAGTCTAACTCCACAGGATCGGTGGCCGTCCAGGTGGTACTTACCGTTCTCCGGGAAGAATTCGATGGTCTCGGCGATCGACTGCGTCGCTATAGCGTCCATCAGTCCGTCGTAAGTTGGCTCCATATCGAACACCGTGACCTCCCGCCCGACGTTGGCGGCTGAGTGGGCGTCGGAGAACGACACAAGCGCTCGATTTACCAGCTCCGGTACCGCCCAGTTCATCTCCGGATCGCTTGAGAGTCCCGTTTCGATGGCGTGGATGCGGCCGGCGTGCTCGCCGAACGCCTCCTCTAGCGAGTCGAATCCGGATTTCGACCCATAAACGCCATACCAGGGCGTCCACACGTGGGCCGGAATGATTTCGCAGCGTTCGCCCGCATCCATTACGAGGCTCGCAACGTCGTGTACCGATAATTTCAACAACGGGCGGCCGTCGGATGCGAGCGCGCCGTGTGGCTCAAAACGGGCGATTAGCGCGTCGACCGCTGCGAAATCGGGTGCGAACAGCAACAGGTGGACCCGACGACCACGGCCCGTGACTGGCGGGTCTCGCCAGACGCAACTGATTTCAGTACCCAGAACGAATTGGGGCGCGTTCGGGTATGCGCTCTCCAACTGATACAGGCCTGTTCCATCGTCGACCAGCTTCTCCGCGAGCTCACGTCGCCACTCCGGATGCGTGAAATCGGCCGCCGAGAGCAACTGAACGCCTTTGCGTTCTGCCGCCTCTGAGAGCGATTCCAGATCGAGGGCGCGACTGGTCGCCATCGAGTATCGGGAGTGTAGATGGAGGTCGGCGACGATCCGTTGGTGGGCCACGTACCGAGTGTATCGGGGTGGCCGTCAATTCAGCTGCTAGTGAGGAAGCCGTGTTGTTTCGCTTGGAAACCCGGCCCAGACGTTGACGGGAGGGCCGATGCTGCTAGCCTCCTCCGTAACCAATGCGCCAAGTTACGAACTTAGGTTACGAACGGGCCAGCCCGAACATCCACCGTTGGAGGCCTCGCCATGAGCGACTCAAGCACCGGGAACATTGTCGACATCCGCCTGAACGTCGCACGCCGACAGCCGATGAGCGTTGTCGAAAGCGCAGATGTAAAGGCCGGCGAGGGTCTTGTCGGGGACCGGCATTCGAAGGCCGGAAGCACGCGGCAGATTCTGATGATGGACAAGGCCATCATGGACATACTCGAGGTGGGGCCGGGCCAGCTCCGGGAGAACATCACCGTCGAAGGCGTGTCGCTCTTTGGCCTCGAAAAGGGTCAGACCTTGAAGGTGGGCGACGGTCTGGAGTTCAAGATCGGTGAACTGTGCGATCCGTGCGAAAACATGGACCACATCCGGCCGGGACTGCGGGAGAAGATCGAGGGCCAGCGCGGCCTCTTCGTGACACCCCTGTTTGACGGCACGGTGAACGTTGGAGACGACGTCAGCGTTAGTTAGAGCGGGCGCCCGATGCACGCCAGCCTGGGGTCACGTCATTCCCACGCAGGTGGGAATCCAGAAGACACCTGTCACACGAACACGTTCGTATAGAGCGTAAGGCCGTATCTGGATTCCCGGCTACTCGGGAATGACGATTATGTGACACCGCCGGTCGATTGTTAGATCTTTGCGACCAATTGCGTAAAATCCCGTGTAACGCGAGCCGCAAGTTCAAATAGACTTGAGAATGTCACGTCGCCCCGATAGCGTTCGGCGCGCGGCATGCACTGATACGGGGAGTGGCGCAGCTTGGTAGCGCGCTTCGTTTGGGACGAAGAGGCCCCGGGTTCGAATCCCGGCTCCCCGACCAGCTAATTGAGCGAGAGCCTCAGGCCGATAAATTCGGTTCGGCATGACTCCGCCGGTCCCAGGTGAGCCTCCTCCCCGTCAAAATGCGCGAACGTCACTATCAGAACAACGAGAAGCATCCTCCGGCCTGCACTTGCTGGTCGTGTGATCTTGCGGCGCAACGCAAGCGAGGGCTTGATCCCGCTATACCCGCTGGACAGCAGGTTTCAGACTCGATTCTTCAGGATGCCCAGTCGATTCTTGATTCATCCCGCGGCAAGGCCATCTCCAGGGAGGCCAAGCGGGCTCAGTCGAAGCAGGCTCGTGATGCGGCGAAGCGGTCTCGTGGTGGGGGCGGTCGTAAGAAGAAGAAAGGCAAGAAGTAGTAGTCGGTAGACATCGTCATCCCGCGCATGCCCTCACACAGACTTGTTCTACATTCGTTCAGCGAGCTCAGGACAGGCTCTGCGACTTCTCCGGTTGGGAGAACGAAACGGCTCCCTGTCCCATCAGGAGAGGGCGAACAGTGCTCTTAACTCAAGGCTGAGCATCATGTTTCAACGACCTCATCCCCGGTCCTGAACCTCTCTTGCAGAGAACATCATCAAAGTCGCCGTCTCCTACGAATGATTCAATAAAAAGGAACCTGCGATGAGAAAAGAATTCACTGGAACCGAGAAAGCGACCGGCACCAGCGTCGGCATTGGAATAATTATTGGCTCTGTGATCGGGGTGTTGACCGACAACGTGGGGTTGTGGATCGCGCTCGGCGTTGCGATCGGCGCGGCAGTGGGCGCTGTCCGGGCTAAGAACGCTTAGCGCAACGCCTCGCGTAGCGCGTCGCACAGGTTGCCGCGCCGGCCTATGCGGACGCGCTTCAGCCCTAACCAGCTCGCCATCAGCTCCAGCTCTTTCGCCAGCTCCGGGGCGACATGTGCGGGGTCCTGGCCATCCTCGATAAACGCACCTCGTACCCGTAGCGTCCCCTTGTCCCGCTCCGCCTTAACGTCCAGCCGCGCCACGAGGTCCTCGCCCAGCAGGAACGGCAGCACGTAGTAGCCATACTGGCGCTTGCGTTCCGGAACGTAGATTTCGATGCGGTATAAGAAATCGAATAGTCGCTCCGTGCGGTCCCGCTCCCAGATGAGTGAATCGAACGGACTCAATATCGCCCGAGCGTTCACGGCGCCGTTCGCCGATGCGTCGGGATGCAGATATGCCGGCTGATCCCAGCCTTCGACCTCGACCTCACGTAACTCCCCGGCTTCAACAAGCTCAGCCAACCGAGGTCGCGCCTCGGGCATACGAATTCGGTAGTAGTCAGCGAGATCGGCTCCTGTACCGACTCCAAATGCACGGGCCGCTATTCGCAAAAACTCGCGATGGGCCTCCTTACGGCTGACCGGCTCGCAATCCAGAAACTCGGACGGTATGGCACGCTCAGGGAGGTCATACACACGCGAGAAACCGCGGCGTTCCACCGAGGTCAGGTCGCCTGTAGCGAAGTGATATTCGAGCGCCACCTTGCCGGGGGCCCTGTTCCACCATCCGGGAGACCCGCCGCCGCCAGTCCGCTTCCCGGGATCTTTAAGCTCACCGATCGTGAGCGGGCCGCGCTCGCGAATCTCCTCAATAATCAAATCAAGGTACTCGGGGTCGGCGCTGCGCAACGTCCGGGATCGTCGCTTGATCCCGTCGTCCATCCGATGTCTGAAGAGCGGATACTGCTCCACCGGGATCAACGATGCGACGTGCCCCCAGAACTCGAACAGATCGAAGCGCTCGTGGCAGCCATCATCCAACAGCTCTATCGGATACTTACCGAGGCGTGAGAAGAACGGCATGTAGTGGGCCCGCACGCACACGTTTACCGAGTCGAGCTGTATCAGCCCGAGCCGGTCGATAACTCCGCGAATATCGGAGTGTCCCGCTTCCGCCGGACGCGACTCAGCGAAGCCTTGAGCGGTGAGGGCGATACGTCTGGCTTCGATTTTCGAAATTGAGTCGGTCATTTAACCTCCGGGGGTAGACCGGCATTATGCTTTCGTCCGACCGGAATATCGACATCGACTGTCACAACCCCGCCTTTCTCCAAACAGGGTTACCAAATGAGAACACCTCTCCACCAGTTCTTCTCTCACGAAGAATTCCAGACCCGGCTAGACGGCGTGCGCTCCCGCATGGACGAGCGCGGGCTTGATGCGCTGTTACTCACGACGCCGGAGAACATCTACTACCTGACCGGCTATCAAACGCCCGGGTACTACTTCTTCATCGGGCTCATCGTGCCGCTCACGGGGGACCTGGTACTTGTGCCGCCTCCGCATGAAGAGTCGCTCGTTGCGTCCTACTCAGTGGTCGAGGACTACCGGCTCTTCCGCGACACAGAAGACCCCATCATCGGTATCGCCGGAGTTCTGGATGAACTGGGGCTTGCACTCGCCGACATCGGGGTCGAGCACGAATCCTGGTTCCTCAAGATTCGCGATTACATGCGGCTTCGGATGGTGCTTACCGAAGCCCGACTTCACGATGCATCCGGGATTGTGGAGACCGGTCGGATGGTCAAGTCAGAGCGCGAGATTGGTTATATGCGTGATGCGGCGAAGATCGCCTCGGCCGGTGTGAGAGCAGGGCTGGACGCGATCTCGGTGGGAGCCACGGAGCAAGACCTGGCCGCAGAGGTCGTGAGCGCCCAGATCCGCGCCGGTAGCGAGTACAGCGGGCTGCCGCCGTTCATCACGTCTGGAGAGCAGCACTCGATGCAGGTCCACTCCACGTGGTCGGATCGGGTGATCGAGAACGGTGACGTGGTGTTTTTCGAGGTGCCGGGGGTAGTCAACCGATACCATTCGGCTTTAACCCGGGCGGCATTTGTCGGCGAACCGCCTGAGTTGCTGCTCAAGGGCAGTCAGGTGAATCGAGACGCCCTCCAACTGGCAAAGGAGCGGATCAAGCCTGGCATGCTCGCTTCAGAGGCGTTTGAAGCTGCACGCCAGCGGATTGACGATGCGGATGTGCCGTACGAGCAAGGCCGTCGCATCGCCTATGGAATCGGAACGGCGTTCCCGCCCGGCTGGGACGAGGGCAACATTTTCAGCATCAACGCCAACGAACATCGACCGTTCCATCGCGGCATGACGTTTCACGTAATCACGACGATGCGACTGCCGGGCGTTGGGGCGATCGGGTGCAGCGACACGGTGCTGGTTACGGAAGATGGCTGCGAGACGCTAACGGACGGCGTTCCCAACGAGCTGTTTGTTGTGTGACGGGTGGCGTAAGAATTGCCTCGAACGATGAGAATGCAAATGACATCGTAAGGGCGGATTGGTATCCGCCCTAAAGCCTCGTGACGCCATATTGGCTGCCTCAAGCTTCAGACCTGCTCAGGATTGACAAAAATGCCAAAGCGAACAGTCCGGATCCAGCCACAGGAAAGGTACGAGGGCGTATTGCCATACGCTCCTACGAGTTGCTAATAGACGCCGTTCCCAAATAGCCGACCGGCAGGTCCAAGTCCTAGTCGGAGGAGGGGAGTTTTTTCGCGCTCTGTAGCTCCATGACGTTGCCGTCACAGACGAGATCGCCTTTGCCAGCTTTGACGCACAGCAAGCTCACGCCGCCGTCGGCGCCCTGGTAGCGCTTGCCGAGCTGGATGTCAGGACCGTCAGCTTCTGAAGACGAATGATCCGCTTTTACTTCGAGGGGTATGCCGTTACAGGTCAGTTCTGCATCGCCGCCCTTGGTGACGACGAACTCAGCGCCTCCAGATGTGGAAATAAGGCGCTGTCCGGTTGAGAGATTAATCTTCGTTTCTCCCGTTGTTTTTGAAGTTTCTAGAGCGGCCGGGCGACGCGCGCTCAGCCTGAAGGACAAATTTGACCGCCCGAGTATAGCCAAACATATGGCCAGAGACGCAAGATAACGAGCCTGTCCGAATTCTTCACTCTTGCGCGCTCCGCACTTTCATGGGAACACTTTTCATCATAGGAACCCCGATCGGCAACCTTGGCGATCTATCGCCGCGTGCCGCCGATTTGTTGCGAACCGTAGACCTGCTGGTCGCGGAGGACACGCGTGTCACCCGCAAGTTGCTGAATCACCTGGAAGCCACGACTCCATGTATCAGCTACCACGAGCACTCAAACCCGGCGCAACTGGAGCGCGTGCTTGATGCACTTGAATCCGGGGATGTAGCGCAGGTCACAGACGCCGGATCGCCCACAGTTAGCGACCCCGGGGCGTCCCTGGTAGAGGCAGCCGTCTCAAGGGGGCACGACGTTGTCGCAGTACCCGGTCCTTCTGCAATTACCACAGCTCTCTCGATCTCCGGGATGCCCGGGGACAGATTCACCTTCCTCGGATTCCTGCCCCGGAAAAGCTCCGAGCGTCGCTCGGTTTTATCCGGGGCAGCCAACGAGACCGGCACTCTGGTGGCATTTGAGACGCCGCAGCGGGTATTGGCAGCGCTGGAAGATATTGACTCGGAACTCGGCGAGCGACGAATCGCTGTGTGCCGGGAAATGACCAAGCTTCACGAAGAGGTTTTCAGGGGCACGGCGTCCGAGGCGATCCAGTATTTTTCAGGCGGACGCATCCGCGGAGAGTTCGTACTCGTGATCGAGGGAGCGCCTGAGCAGACGACGGAGGTATCGGACGAGGTGATCACCGAATCGATCGCGCATCTCGGCCAGGATGGCCTGTCAGGACGTTCTCTGGTCGAAGCCGTCATCGATGCAACAGGCGCACCACGTCGGCGGGTCTACCGTCTCGTGACAGGTTCGCAGGCAGATAAGGCTAACGGCTCGTAAACGCTGGATATACTTGAACGTCGCGCCCACGAAAAAGAGTGCGTGGGCGGAATCGCTCCTTGTTTTAAGCGAACGTCGGAATGGAGACATCGTGACCGAACGGGTCCTCGTGGCCGTGGCGTGGCCTTACGTCAACGGACTACCTCATCTCGGACATATCGCGGGCAATACGTTGCCGGCGGATATTTTTGCGCGCTTTAACCGGCTAATAGGCAACGACGTCCTGATGGTGTCCGGAAGCGACATGCACGGCACTCCTACGATGCTGGCCGCCCGTCAACAAGGTATATCGACCCTGGAATTGGTGCAGCGGTATCACAACGCATTCTCCGAGACGAACATTCAGATGGGCTTCTCGTTCGACCTGTACACGCACACGGACACGGACAACCACCACGCCGTATCGCAGGCGATGTTCACGAGACTGCTGGAGAACGGTTATCTGGTGGAGGGCGTGCAGAGCATGCCCTTTTGCCTGGAAGAACAGCGTTTCCTTTCCGACCGTTTCGTAGAGGGTGTCTGTCCGCATTGCGGTTTTGATGGCGCACGGGGCGACCAGTGCGACAACTGCGGTAACACCGTTGACCCGGCGGAGTTAGGAAACATCCGCTGCAAAGAAGACGGCTCAACTCCGGAGTTCCGAGACACGACCCACTTCTTTCTTCGGCTCAGCGCGTTCCAGGACAGGCTTAACGAGTGGATATCCGGTAAGGACGACTGGCGCCCTAACGTCCGCAACTTCAGCATGGGCATTCTGAAACAGGGCCTCAAGGATCGGGCGATCACCCGTGACATCGACTGGGGCATAAAAATTCCGGTCGATGGATTTGACGACAAACGAATTTACGTATGGTTTGAAGCCGTTATCGGCTACCTGTCGGCCTCGATCGAATGGGCGCAAAATTCTGGCAACCCTGATGCTTGGAAGGCGTGGTGGGAGGAAGAGGACGCTCGAGCGATCTACTTCCAGGGCAAGGACAATATCCCGTTCCACACCATCATCTGGCCGGCGATGTTGATGGGCCACGGCGGCCTCAATCTGCCGGAAGATGTCGCAGCTAACGAGTTCCTGACGCTTGAGGGTCGTCCGCTTTCGACCAGCAGCGGATGGGCCGTATGGCTTCCGGATTTCCTGGAACGCTACGACCCCGACCCGCTTCGCTACTACCTGACATCGATCATGCCCGAGACGTCCGACTCTGATTTCACGTGGAACGGGTTCCTGCTCGCTAATAACAACGAGCTTGTGGCGACTTTCGGGAACCTGATCCATCGTGTGCTCACGTTAACCACACGGAACTTCGATAACGCCGTTCCCGAGCCGGGCGATCTAGGCCCAGACGAGAACGCAGCGCTTGAAGCCTGTGACACGGCCCTGACGGATGTCGCCAAACACTTGGCGGCACGAAATTTCAGGGAGGGCTTGCGGTCCGTAATGGTGCTCGCCCAGCACGGCAACCGTTATGTCGATGGCCGTGCGCCCTGGAAACAAGTCAAAGAAGACCGGGAGGCCGCCGCGACAACACTGTGGACCGCCCTCAACATCATCGAAACGCTGCGGACTGTCGCTTACCCATACCTACCGTTCTCAACACAGACCCTTCACGAACTGCTGGGTCATGATGGCGATATGTTGTCTTCAGGGTGGCAACGGCACGCACCAATCACAGGCACAGCTCTACCAACCCCAACACCAATATTTAAGAAACTGGATGAATCAATAGTGGAACAAGAAGCGGAACGTCTCGCTGCCGCCGGCGCACGATGACCGAATCAAACGTGCAGCAGATGACCTCCACCAGCCCGTACGACGCGATCTACGATCCCGTACGGCCGGAACTCCAGTCCGTGATCGTGAACATTGCGTCGCTCGCGGAGGAGCAGGGCTCCCACCAAGGCGCCATGGCGGAGCGACTTGAGCATGTGCTCAGCGCTCCCGGAAAGCGGTTGCGCCCCGCCATCACCCTGCTCGCTTCCCGCCTATGGCGGAATCCGTCAGAACTGGATGTGATGATGGGGACGGCGGTCGAACTTCTTCACATCGCAACCCTCATCCACGACGACACGGTCGATGCCGCAGACACGCGGCGCGGTCGTGAGACGGCGAGCAATCTGTGGGGCAGAAACGTGGCCGTGTTGCTCGGCGATTACGTATTTGCCGCTGCCGCGCGATTCGTTTGCGATACGAACAGCGTAAGGCTGGTCCGTCGTTTCTCTGAGACGATCATGGAGCTGGCGCGGGGGGAGCTAAACGAACTTCTCGACGGCCAGGACTCACACGTGACGCGAGAGTCCTACTACCAGCGTATCTACGACAAAACCGCGTCGCTCTTCACGACGGCTTCGGAAAGCGGGGCCGTTCTTGGCAGCGCACACGAGTCGGAGATACTGCTGCTCCGGAACTACGGCTACAAGCTGGGCATGGCATATCAGGTGCTGGACGACGTACTCGACTATGACTCCACTTCGGAGGAACTCGGGAAGCCGGTAGGAAACGATCTCAAAGAGGGCGTCCTGACGTTGCCCGCGATCATGCTGATCGAGGCGGAACCGGAATCGAATCCCGTATTCGACTGGTTCAAATCGGCGGTTGACGCACGTGACGACGGTCCGGCCGAGATCGATGCCGATGCTCTGGATGCCGCAATCAAGGCGGTCCGGGAATCCGGCTATATCGAAGAGAGCCGCAAGGTCGCGTTGGGCTGGATTGACGAGGCGCAGGAGTCGCTTAGCGGGCTCCCGAATACAGAAGAACGCGTTGCACTAGAAACTCTCGCCGATTTAACCGGTGGTCGAACGTCTTAAAGACCCGGTAGCGAGCCGAAAACAGGCTCGCCACCGATCAGCGTCGCCAGAACACGTATCGAGCTGATTTCAGTCGATTCCACTTTACGCGGATCGCGTTCGAGCACCACGAAATCAGCCCACTTGCCGGGTTCTATCGATCCTGCCTCGGCCTCCTGCAGATCGACCCATGCGGCACCCGGGCCGTACAGGCGCAGGGCTTCTTTGATCGAAATCGCCTGCTCGGCTCCGACCGGCTCTCCGCTCAAAGATCTTCTGGTTACGGCCGCCTGGATGCCCGTTAGCGGAGCGGTTGGCCCTGTCGGTGCGTCTGACGATCCGGCTACGGTGATCCCGGCGTTGAGCAAGCTTCCGGCGGAGTACAGATGCGCGGGGTCGGTGCCGCCTTCGCTTGATATCAGGGCGCTCAGATAGCGATCGCCGCGGTCGTGAATAAATCCGGGCTGTATCACCACGGACAGCCCTGCCGACGCAATCATGTTTGCGATCTCCGGCGGGCAGTCTGACGCGTGCTCGATGCGATGTCGTCGCCCTGCGATTTGCGAACGGTTTCCTACAGCGGCAAACGCCTCCGCAGCCATCACCACCGCCTCAATCTCCACCGCGTGGACCGCAACCTGCTGATCGGCTCGATGCGCGACCGAGATCATTTCCACGAGCGCCTCGAAATCCGGGTGCATCTCTCCGCCCGAGAACGTGATCGCAATTTTCGTTGCGCCCGCCCTCACTCCGGGAACACTCTCCGGGCTTGGATACACCCCCTCGGGAGACAGCATCACGGTCGGGCGCGGCAAGAACCCGGCTTCCGTAACCATGGCCGAGTACAGGTGCATACGATCAACCGTGTTGTCTCGACCGGCATCGGTAACAGAGGTCACGCCTGCAGCGACAAACGCGTTGGAAGCGGCCTCGGCGTAGTCATTCAGCACGCCGCTGGACGGTCGTGGCATCCGTTCACCCAGCCAACCACCCATCTCAAACAACACGCCCGTCGGATCGCCGGTGTCCGGGTCACGTTCGATCGTTCCGCCCGGCGGCGGAGTGCTGTCCCTGTGAATTCCGACAGCGTCGAGAGCGACCGAACTGAGCACATCGCCGTGCCCGCTTCCGTGCGAGAGCCGGACCATTCTTCCCGGCGCTGCTTTATCCAGATCCGCTGCTTCGGGATGACGCCGCTCGGCGAGTAACAACTCGTCATACCCGCGCGCCCTGATCCAGCCGCCGCCAGAGGATTCCGGGGACTCAGCGGCTGCCTCGCCTATCCGTTCAACTACCTGAGCGATGCTCTTGACCGCCGTCGGCGAGCAGTCAACGGCCTGCAACGATGCGCCCAACGCCAGGGGATGAGCGTGGGGATCGATAAATCCGGGAAGAACCGTGGCACCGTCCAGATCGACCATGCGATAGCCACGCCCAACATCCTCGTGCCCCGAGAGCACGCGTTTGATGCGCCCGTCTTCGATCAATACGCCGGTAACCACCGCGTCACGCCCATCAAGCGTGAGGACATTGCCGTTGAAGAGGATCGTGTTGCGTGAAATGTGTTTGTTCATCGTTGAGGCTGGATCATGTTCTGAGCCACGGATCAAGCGACGCCCGTAATCCCGCCTGAAATCCATGCAGGGGGCGTTGCTAGAATACCGGCCTCACATGACATCTTCCCGACTAACCGCCAACAATCTGTCCGCGCTCAGAGGCGCCGCCCGCCGCGACGCGCTCGCAGGCGAGGCGATGACCCGGCTTGACCCGATGTACGGGCCTATCGTCTGGGCGCCGAGATTTAAGGCACTTGAAGAGTTAATCTTCACGGTCCTCACGCAGCACACATCGGACAGCAATGCCGAGGTCGCCTACAAGTCTTTGCGGAGAGTATTCCCGACCTGGATGGATGTGATCGAGGCCGGCCCGGCGGAAATCGCTGAGGCAATCAAGCACGGCGGTCTGGCCAATCAGAAAGCGCCCCGAATTAGAGACATTTTACGCATCATCCTTGAGCGAACCGGTCGGCTTGAGCTCGAATTCCTGGCGTCTATGCCGCTGGAGGAGGCCCGGTCGTGGCTGATTTCTTTGCCGGGAGTCGGAAAGAAGACGACGGGAATCGTTCTGAATTTTGCCCTCGGGATGCCGGCGATGCCGGTGGACACCCACATTTATCGTGTGGCCCGAAGACTCGGGTTAATAGGGCTGAAGACGAACGTCGATGCGGCGCATGACATCATGGAAATCCAGATCCCGCCTGATGAAATTTTCCGCTATCACACCCTCCTGATCAAACACGGAAGGCAGGTCTGCAAGGCGCAGCGCCCGTTGTGCGGGGAATGCCCGATGGCCGATCTGTGCGCGGCGAAACCGGTTTTTGACAGGGCATTTGAGGCCGCGAAATATCGAAGACCGGTTCGCGCCGGTCGGACACTTTAGTTAGGCTCGATCATCGGGCTATCGCCCGGCCTGAGCCACATACGGTGGAAACACTGGCCGATTCATCAAGATTCGCACTCGGAATCGGCCGATCCGCTTGATATGATTGACGGCGGCCTCTGGCCAAACGACCGCGTCTCGCGCCCCGTTGGTGCAGCGGCCTAGCACGCCAGCCTTTCAAGCTGGAGATCACGGGTTCGAATCCCGTACGGGGTACCAGAATCGCCCGTCCGTCTTAAGACGGACGCCGGGCCGGCGGCTATCCGTGGCCGCAGCCCGAGAACCCTGGCCGGCTACCCAACATCGCCCACCAGATGGGCGTCGCGTGCCAGTCTCGGCTCCATCGCACGCTAGATGATCGCCGCCTTCTGCAGCCGTGCCTGATTCTCCTCTTCGGCGTCCCGTTCCCGGCGATATGCCTTGATCACCATCACCACATCTGACCGACGAGCCATTTCCGATTTGTGCTCGGCACTGTTGGGATCATCTTCCTCGTCTGCTTCTTTTCACCTGATCTTTGCCGTTCGTCCAGCCTGTCGTGTCGCCGCTGCGGCGAAAATCACCTGGTTGGTTTCAGGCTGTCTTGTAGATTTCGTTTTGTCCCTAGCAGCAGCCTTCACTCATTCCGCAGCCATGAGCTGGCGCTGGATTTCTGGATCCACATTCCCGGCGTCGGCGTGATCGGCGGCGGTTTCTTCAGCCTTGTCGCGCCGACTTTCCGCAAGTTGACTGACTTTCCACGAGAAGGAGGCCGCTCACACCGGTTAGGCGGTCATACAAAACCAATTTTGAGAGGTTCCACATATTTCTTTCCTCGTCGTCCCGGCGCCAGCCCGGATACCAACCATTTGGCCGAGATCAAGCGAGCGCTCGACTCCACTCAACGCGATGCACCCACAGCACGCGCTGGTTAGCCCCAATTTCGCCCCATCTGATTTTGCACAAGAATAAATTGCAACGGTGTTGTCCGGATACCGCGTGCTGATCCTGTCAACATATTTCCTTCGAGATATCCATGACGCAAAAACGGGCCAATATCAGCAATTCTGAGTGGAACGAACACCTCGATCGGAAAACCATTGAGATACGGGCGGCGCAACGCGCCCAGCACACTCATCGGGAGAGGCGGGCACGTAAATTCGCGGAGCGAAAGGCTCGTGAAGATGCGCAGATCGACAAGAGTAAAGAATTCGCCTACACCAGGCGGCAACGGGCCGCAGAACTAGAAAAAGAGCGCATCGACCGGAACCGTCGAGGTATCAACCCCGATATCGAACGAATGGCGCTGGCAAAGTTCCGTCGTGATGAGGCGGGACGAGCGCGCGACGCGTCCCTCTCTACGATAGAGACGAACCCGCCTGATGCGGTCATCACTGGCGCGTACCTGGCGGCCGAGACACGTCGAGAGCATGCAGCCGAAGTCGCCTCCGCCAACAGCACAACAAGCGCCGAATACCGCGCCGCCATCGAGGTCAGGGTGGATGCGGTTACCCGCCTGCGGGAATATCGGGCCGAACGCGCTATGGAGACTTCTAAAATCGAACTTGAATGACGAACCGCCGTCGCACTTATGGCCCACCAGGCCCGCGCAACCCGCCTGCTACGCGAAATGGGAGAGGACAGCACACCCGTGCTGGCGGCGGAGTCGAGTCGTCCGAAGTTACGCGCCCTGGCGGCCCTCATGTCCGAAATCGCCAAATCCTCCGACACCGAGAACACCGACGATTCAGCAAAGCCCCAGCCCGTCAAACGCTCGCCCGAAAAGAGTGAAGAATTGATCGATGAGTTGCGCTGCAATATGGCAAAGTCGCGTGAAGAAGCCGACGACGTGAAGTCGGACACAGGTAAGCAGCCGATTCCGCAAGATGCTGGGCGGAATTCGCCGCGCCGCATAGACCGAGGGGATTCGCTACCATTCAGGCGTGATCCTCTTTAAGCCTGAACACGTTGAGCTTGTGTTGTCGGGGCGGAAGACACAGACGCGCAGACGCTGGAAGCGCCGACGCATGCTTCCCGGTTCGACCCACCAGGCACGTACGCGTTTGTTCGGCGAACCGTTCGCTTTGCTGCACGTTCTCCGAGTCTGGCAAGAGCCCATCGGTGAAGTTTCCGACGAAGATGCTCACGCAGAGGGATACTCGAAACGAGACGATTTTCTGGCCGCTTTTACGCGCATCAACGGCGATGTCCCGCTCGATGAGGTGGTGTGGTCCGTTGAGTTCTCTGCCTCTCCGGTAGACGAGTAATCTCTCCAGCGGCGCGACAATCTCCGGGCGATGTGGCGATCTGCCCACATCTGGCGACATTCTGAGCAACGAAAAGGGCTGCATCTTGATCGTCGTACGCCGCACTTATGTCCCCAACCCCGGCGCCGGGGGCAAGTTACTCGCTCTCGTCAAACAGGCTTCAGACGAGATGGCGAATGCCGGATTCGGCAAGCCGCGCATCCTGCGTACAGCGTTTGGAGACCACGGCACGTTAATCACGGAGCAGCCATGGGATTCTCTGGCCGATTACGATGCCTCCCGAGATCGTGTTCGCGCCACCTCGGCGATCACAAAGGTGTTTGACCAGATCTACCCGCTCCTCGCAGCGACCCACAACACCGAGGTCTTAATAGAGGTCGAGTAGATGACCCCGGTACGTCCTCACGATGCCAAGTTCCCAGGTGATTCAGGTGGTTCAGGTGGTTCAGGCAGCGCGTACGCCCACAACGAGGCCTTCTGGGACGAGGTAACGCCGGTTCACGCCGCGTCCGATTACTATAGGTTGGCCGAATTCAAACGTGGTGACGACGTGCTACACGATTTCATTGTGGAGGAGGTCGGAGACGTGTCCGGGTTGTCGATGCTCCACCTGCAGTGCCATTTCGGGCTGGACAGTTTGAACTGGGCACGTATGGGCGCGGTAGTGACCGGCGTGGACATATCTGGCGCTTCGGTCCAGCGCGCTCAAGATCTATCCTCGGAGCTAGACATCCCGGCGACATTTTTACAGGCCAACGTGCTTGAGATGGGGGATCGCTTCGACGGCCAGTTCGACCGCGTCTTCACGTCGATCGGCGCTCTTTGCTGGATCGGTGATCTTGCGACGTGGGGCCAGGCCATCGCCCAGGCGTTAAAGCCCGGCGGCGTGTTCTACATCGCCGAGTTCCATCCGATAATGGACACTTTGCAACAGTCGATGCCGATCACCAACAGCAGCGCCGCCTATCCTCAATATCCGTACTTCGGGGACGGCGTGCCGCTGAGGTTCGATCCCGAAGGCGACGATAGCGACTACGCCGAGGCGTCTTTCACCAGCGAGGAGACCACGTTCGAGTGGTTCCACCCTATTTCCGAGGTGATCGAGTCACTGATCAGCGCCGGTCTGACAATCGATACGTTTCGCGAGTATCCATTCGTCACGTACAAGGCCCGGCAGGGCATGATCCAGGGCGACGACGGCCTCTGGCGGCTTCCTCCCGAGGTGATTCCCCTCCCGCTCATGTTCACCGTAAGCGCATCCAGGCCAGCACCCGGTTAAATCGCGTGACACGGGCGGTGGGCGCTGCGAACATCTGTGTATCTGCAATCAACAATCCATGCACCAGGACCGGGAGACTAAGTAATGGCCGATCCCCTCGTGGCCGTAATCATGGGCAGCACGTCAGACCTTGAGACGATGCAGAACGCCGTCGACGTGCTCGAACAGTTCGATATACCGAACGAGATCGCCATCGTGTCGGCCCATCGGACGCCCGACCGAATGTTCCGTTTTGCGGAAGAGGCATCCGGAAGAGGCATCGAGGTGATAATCGCAGGAGCGGGCGGCGCAGCGCATCTGCCGGGCATGGTCGCTGCGAAGACCGTCGTCCCTGTGATCGGTGTTCCAGTCGAGAGTCGTGCGCTGAAGGGCATGGACTCCCTTCTCAGCATCGTCCAGATGCCGCGTGGCGTGCCCGTCGCGACTGTGGCCATCGGAACAGCGGGCGCCACGAACGCCGGGCTGCTTGCGGCACAGATCCTTGCGAACAGTCGGCCCGATCTACGATCAAGGTTGGAGGCCCATCGAGCACAGACGGCTCGTGACGTTGAGGCGCAGTCGGCCGAACTGGAGCAAAAGTGACCGGCGCTGGGCCGTTTTTACCGGGGAGTACGCTCGGCGTAGTCGGCGGAGGCCAGCTCGGGCGGATGTTCGCCCTCGACGCACGACGTATGGGCTACAAAGTGGTGGTTCTGGACCCTGACCCGGAGTCACCCACCGGACAGATCGCAGACGATCGCATAGTTGCGCCGTACACCGACGCCGATGCGATGAGGCAGCTGGTGCAACGCTGCGATGTGGTCACCTACGAATTTGAGAACGTGAACGCGGACGCCGTCGCTAACGCAGAAGGCTCCGGGCACGTGCGTCCAGGTAGCCACGTCCTTCGGATTGCGCAGCATCGGCTGATCGAAAAAGGCGCTCTTGTAAAGAACGGCTTCCCCGTTGCCGAGTACGCCGAGGTCGACACGATGGCGGACATGGTGAAGGCGGTGGAGCGTATCGGCACGCCGGCGGTGCTCAAGACCGCAACGTCCGGCTACGACGGCAAGGGCCAGATCGTGCTGCGGTCCGCCGTGGACATGCGGGAGGCGCACTCGGAACTCAGGCGGCATAGTGAGGCGCTGATTCTTGAGGCGTTCGTGCCGTTCGAGCTGGAGATTTCGGTCATCGCAGCGCGCGGCCCGGACGGCGATGTGGTGTGCTTTCCGCCGTCCGAGAATCAGCACGTGAACGGGATCCTGGATGTGAGCATCGTCCCGGCACGTATTCCGGATCAGGTCCGGGACGCAGCTATCAAGCTGGCGTCTGGGATTGCGGAAGCGCTGGACGTGGTGGGCCTGGTGGCGGTGGAGATGTTCGTGACGACGGACGGACAGCTTCTCGTGAACGAGATCGCGCCCCGACCTCACAACTCAGGCCACTACACGCAGGATGCATGCGCCACGTCGCAGTACGAGCAGCTTGTTCGTGCCATCTGTGGCTTGCCACTTGGTTCCACGGAGCTACTTAGCCCGGTGGTGATGGTGAACTTGCTTGGAGATATCTGGGCGGACGCAGGCGGGACGCCAGACTGGGACGCTGCGCTCGGGGTGCACGGCGCTGTGCTTCACCTGTACGGCAAGTCAGAGGCGCGGATCGGCCGGAAGATGGCGCACATCAACGTCACCGCACCGGATGTGGAGACGGCGTTGGCCCGTGCGCTGGACGCTCGTGAACGGGCTGCTGGGCGCGGGTAGTCGCGTTATGGGCGGAGCAAGCTCCGCCACCCCCTCACCCCGGCCCTCTCCCGCGTAGGGGCGGGGGGAATTACGAGGATCCTCGGCCTGGTGTTACGCGTGTAGGGGCCGTCACCCCTGACCTAAACCGTGCCCTAAGGCTCTCGAAGGGTCAGAATACGCGATCACGCCTGTATCGGCACGAAAGGCGGATCCTGAATCGAGTTCAGGATGACAGTGGCCACAGGACCATGCTGATCGCCCACAACACGGCCCCCTACACACCCGTGTATTCGTGCTTCCAGAGCTCGTCTGCGAAGGTGAACAGCGCAGGTAGGCCGCCCGTGTGCAGGATGACTACTGTGTCGTCTTTGGTGAAGTTGCCTTGCTTTACCTGATCGATAAGCGCAGCCATTACCGTTCCCGTGTAGTTCGGGTCGGTCAGGATTGCCTCGGCCTTGGCCATCAGGTGAATGCCGTCCAGGGCTTCCTGGGTGGGTAGCCCGTAGCCCTCGCCGATGTACTGGTCGAGGATATTCATGTCGCCGGGTTCAAACCCGACGGCCAGCTTTGCCACACGAGCTGCGCCGGGGATGACCTCGTACAGGTACGAATCTATCGGCATGTCGTAGTTGACCATCACGCCGGTGATGTCCCAGTCCAACCCCAGGTTCTTGGCTGCAAGCGTCAGCCCGCCGGTGGAGCGGCCGCCGACGCCGATGATTTTGACGGTGTGGATGCCCAGTTCTTCAAGTTGTCCGAGCAGTTCCAGCGCGCCGTTCAGATATCCAAGCGTGCCGACGATGGTCGGGAACTCGTGATCGACCCGCACATACGGCTTGTAGCCCTCGGCCTCCAGCTTTCGGCCCAGCTCACGTGCGTACTCTTCGGCCTTGGACAGTTCCGACTGCTCTTCGTCCAAGAGGTGAAGGTCGGCCCCGAGGATCTTGTCTATGAGCAGGTTGCCCTGTATCTCTCGCCCGGCAGCGTATCGCAGGACGCAGGAGTACTTGATGCCGAACTTGTTGGACGCCGCCGCCGTCATCCGGGCGTTGTTCGAGTGGTAGTCCATCATGTTGACGTAGGCGTCGTAGCTCTGTTCAACCAGATGCGCCAGCTCAAACTCGTAATGACGAGCTTTATTCCCGCCCATCGCCAGTCCGGTGGCATCGTCACGCTTGATCAGGATGCGCGGACCGCCTAGCTCGGCGCTCAGCCGATGCAGCTCTTCGAGCGGAGTTGGCAGGTGGGCGATCTTGACCCGCGGGATGGCGGCGAGGTTCGCGCGAAATGTCGCTCGGTCCATCGGAGGGTTGGCATTTTTGAAGCTAGGCATGGCGGATTGACGATCCCCTGTCTCTTGAAGAACTGTTTGGGTGCGTTTTCATCGCACGCCGGAGATTAGCACGGGACGGTCATCATACTTGTCATCCTGAACTTGATTCAGGATCGGTTTTTACGGTCGCAACCCCGTTTGGTAGGTGACATCGTTCGTTGATTTTTGCGTGGGCGCCGAGATCTGCCGGGAGAGAAAGCAGAAGCGGATCCTGAATCAAGTTCAGGATGACAGGGGCTGAGTTCGAGATGACATCGGACCGCGCATGGGCACGAAAACCGGGTCATGCTCGATGAAATCCGCTCGCCCGCAACGGGAGTAGACTGCCGATAGCGCAGGAACGGTAGGGAGGAACCGACCGGCGGATGGCAGACGAGTCTCAAGAATCAAACGCGGGAGCGTACCGAAATCAACCGGTCCGCTTCGCTATGTTCGAGTCTCTGCGATTCCGTGACTTCCGCCTGATCTGGCTCGGCCAAACGAGCCATGCGCTGGCTTTGTGGGCGCAGATGATCGCCCTCCCGCTGCTGGTCCTTGAGATGACCGACAACAGCGCCGTCCAACTTGGCGGCGTCATGGCCGCCCGCACACTGCCCACGCTTGTATTGGGCGTCTGGGCCGGCGTGATCGTGGACTGGTTTGATCGTCGCTCGATCCTGATCGCCACCAAATGGGGTTCATTCCTTCTGGCGGTGCTGTTCGCCGTATTGCTGATCGGCGTCTGGATGGAGTTGTGGATGGTTTACGCATGGGTCGTCGCCAGGGGCTCCACACAGGCCTTCGATCAGCCGGCCCGATTCTCGATGGTACCTACCATCCTGCCGCGCCATCTGATCACTAACGGCATGGCCCTGCTTAGTTCCACCCAGAACGTCATGCGCATCGTGGGCGCGGCGGGCGCCGGGTTGATCGCCGAGTTCGTCGGACTTACCGGGACCTTCATACTTATCGCCGTCATTTACTCCTCCGGCGTCGTGGCGATACACATGCTCCACGTTGCGGACCACGCACGTCCCTCCAAATCAGGACTTCGGGCGATGACGGCCGGGCTCGCCGAGGGTGCAAGGTTTGCCATCAAGAAACCGGAGATCCGCGGCGTCCTGCTGATCTCGCTCGTCTACTTCGCGTTCGGCATGTCGTACATGCAGGTGTTCGCGCCGCTGTTCGCCGTCGAAGTACTGGACATCGGGCGTGGCGGCCTCGGGATGATGCTGTCGATCACCGGAATGGGCGCATTGGCGGCGGCACTCTTCGTCGCCAACAAACAGCCGACAAGGCTCGGGTTGATCCTCCCGCTTGATGTCGCCGGATTCGGGGTCGCCCTGATCCTGTTCACGGCCTCGACCTACCTGCCCGGCACATGGGGTCTCGCCATCCCGATGGTGTTCATGCTGGTGATCGGCGCTCTCCAGACAACCTTTATGTCTCTCAGCCGATCCCTGATGGTGCAGGTGGCGCCGGACGAGATGCGGGGTCGAATTCTGTCCTTTGTATCGCTGGACCGATCGATGATGGCGTTTGGAGGTGCAGCGGGCGGATTCCTGGCGGGGGCGTACGGCGTGCAGATCACCCAGATCGGATTTGGCGTTATTTGTATCGTGGGCGGGCTGATGGTGCTGGTGATGACGCCGGGATTCCGTGCGTTCAATGGCCAGGGGGCAGCACAGCGAGGTTCGCGTCGCGCTGACGAGCCTGCGAATCCCGCATCGGCAGAATCACGACCGATTTCGAGACCGGCCCCCAAAACGTCCCCGGGACCGACGGGGGATAGCGACTCTTGAGCCAGTCTGAATATGTCGTAGATATACGCCCACAGTCTGAATCGACGCCCGCCGACGATGGCTGGGTAGATACCGGACTGACTCCACGTCAGGTGAAATTCACGCTGGCCGGCGTCACGCTCGCCATGTTCCTGGCCGCCCTCGACCAGACAATCGTCGGAACGGCACTCCCACGGATCGTATCCGATCCCGGGGGGGGGGGTTGAGCGGTTCACCTGGGTGACCACTTCATACATAGTCGCCTCCACGACCGTGGTGCCGTTGGCCGGAGCGGTGGCCGATATATACGGCCGGAAGTGGTTGTACATCGGCGGGCTCATCGTCTTCCTGATCGGATCGGTGCTCGCCGGTTCCGCAGATTACATGAACTCGCTCATCACCTACCGGGCCGTCCAGGGACTGGGCGCAGGCGTCATGATGGCGATGGCATTTGTAACGATCGGGGATCTGTTCCCTCCGGCTGAACGGGCCAAATACCAAGGCCTTATAGCCGGGGTGTTTGGAATCTCTTCCGTAATCGGCCCAACCCTCGGAGGTTTCCTGACCGATAGCTTGAGCTGGAACTGGATATTCTTCGTCAACCTGCCGCTCGGAATCCCGGTCGTTTTCCTGTTCATCAAGCTGTTTCCGAACCGGAAACCGTCAAGAGCACGAACATTGGACATCCCGGGCGCAATACTGCTCGTGCTCACCGTCGTGCCGGGGCTGATCGGCCTTTCGATTGGCGGCGCACAGTACGCGTGGGCCTCGCCACAGGTGATCGGTGCTTTGGCGCTCAGCCTCGTGGCCGGTATTGCGTTCGTCGTGACCGAGTTACGTGTGAGCGATCCGCTGATTCCGTTTGTGATCTTCAAAAACCGGATCGTTTCGATCTCCCTGGTCATCATCTTCCTGACCGGGTTTGCGATGTTTGGGGCGATGGTGTTCATCCCGTTGCTGTTCCAGGGCGTGCTCGGCGCATCGCCCACAGAGAGCGGCAGCTTCATGACGCCGATGATGCTGGGTGTGGTGGCGGGCGCCGCCCTATCTATACAGGTCCTCTCGCGCACCGGCGGACACTACCGCGTGCAGTGGATTCTAGGGCTCGGGATCATGTTGATCGGCATCGGCGTCCTGACCGAGGTATCTGAACATCCAACCCACTCGTTTGCCTTGACCGGGGCCATCTTGATGGGCTTCGGACTCGGAACGACGTTCCCGTTGTTCACGATCACAGTCCAGAACGTCGTGCCGTTCCAGTACATGGGCGCGTCCACATCCTCGACACAGTTCTTCAGGTCTGTAGGCGGCAGCATCGGACTGGCTCTCATGGGCTCCTACATGGTCAATCGTTTCCGCACCGGACTGAGCGACGCGCTCCCGGATGGAGCGGACTCGATCCTGTCTCCTGAGCGGATTTCTCAGATCGCAAACAATCCAAACGCATTGCTGGATCCGGAATCACTGGACGAATTGCGTAACGAAGTCACAGCGCTCTCGGACCCGGCCTTTGCCGACCGTGTGATCGGAGGGCTTGAAGCAGCCCTGGCCTCGGCGATTTCGGACGTATTCACCGTGGCCTTCTTCCTGGGCCTGGCGGCCTTCGTGGTGGTGCTGTTTCTGAAGGAAATCCCGTTGCGGAAGCGAGGTCAGCCGGCACAGAACCCAGATCAGAACAAAGTTGGAGAAGCTCCGCGTACGGTCGCCCAGCCTGGGAGTGCGGGCGGCGGGGACTAGGCGCGCAACGGGCGGAATCGCTGGTAGCCTCGTCTACCCTCAAACATCACGATCTCACTTGTTTCAAACTTTTGTGGCGCTCGCGCCCACGGAGAATAGATGCCAGACGACACGCAGTCCCGGTACCGACTACCCAAGACCGTCGCCCCATCGCACTACGATCTGACCCTTGAGCCAGACCTGGTGAACTTCACGTTCTCCGGCACAGAGGCGGTCAATATTTCGGTCTCTGAATCGACCGATGTGTTCGTCATAAATTCGATCGAGATCGAGATCGAAGAGGCGTGGATCTCGGCGGCCGACGGCTCACGGATCGACATGTCCGGGATTGAGTACGACGAGGAGCTTCAGCGAGCGACGCTTTCGCTTGCGGCAGCAATAAGCCCCGGCGATCACACGTTCCACGCCCGATTCCGGGGCCTCCTGAACGACCAGCTTCACGGCTTCTACCGCTCCACGTTCAAGGACGACGCCGGGGTGGAGCACACGATCGCGACCACGCAGATGGAGTCCACCGACGCCCGCCGTGCATTCCCGTGCTGGGACGAGCCGGAGTTGAAGGCGTCTTTCGGCATCACCCTGATCGTGCCGGAAGACCAGTTCGCCATGTCCAACGGAGCAGAGATCTCGAACGAGGTCGTTGGCAGCAAGCGGACGGTCAAGTTCGCCGACACGATGACGATGTCCACTTACCTGGTCGCCTTCATCGTCGGTCCGTTCGAGGCGACAGACCCGATCGACGTGAACGGCACGCCACTCAGGATCATCTACCCGCGCGGCAAGGGCCACCTGACGGAGTACTCGCTGGAGGCCGGCAAGCACGCGCTTTCGTTCTTCGAGAACTACTACGGCATCCCCTACCCGGGTGACAAGCTGGACATGGTGGCTGTGCCCGACTTTGCGTTCGGCGCTATGGAGAACATGGGGGCGATCACATACCGGGAAGTATTGTTGCTGCTCGACAGGGATCGGGCCACCGAGCCCGAACTTCTGCGCGTCGCAGACGTGATCGCGCACGAGATCGCCCACATGTGGTTCGGCAATCTTGTGACGATGCGCTGGTGGAACGGGATCTGGCTGAACGAGGCGTTCGCCACTTTCATGGCGACGTTGTCTACTGACGCGTTCCGGCCGGAGTGGGAGCGCTGGGTGCAGTTCGGGATGGAGCGTTCAATGGCCTTCGACGTGGACTCCCTTGAGAAGACGCGGCCGATCGAGATCGAGGTGAACTCGCCTTCGGACGCAGAGGGTATGTTTGACCTGCTGACGTACGAAAAGGGCGGATCGGTGCTGCGGATGCTTGAGCAGTACCTCGGCGACACAGCGTACCGGGACGGCATCAGGAACTATCTGACAAAGCACAGCTACGGCAACACCGAGACGAACGACCTGTGGGACGCCATCGAGGAGACCACGGGCGAGCCGGCACGCCGGATCATGGATTCCTGGATATACCAGGGCGGATACCCCGTCGTGAGCGTCGAAACGGTGGGCGAGACGACGCTGCGGCTCTCTCAGCGTCGATTCCGATTCACGGACGATCCCGAAGGCGCAGAAAGTCGATGGTCGGTCCCGGTCATGTTGCGGATCAATGGCGAGCCGCACCGTGTGCTGCTGGAAGACGGAAGCACCGACATCGAGTTGGATAGCGCGGTCGAATCTGTCATCGTGAACGCAGGCGGGCACGGCTTCTACCGGGTTCGTTACTCTCTTGAGTTGCTGGCTAAGATCGATGTTGCTGGGGGCGATCTCTCGGCTATCGAGCGCTACATGCTCGTCGATGACGCCTGGGCGTCGGTGGTTTCGGGCGACACGGCGGCGAGCGATTTCGTGGCTTTCGCCCGCGGATTCGCCGACGAGACGGACGCCGAGGTATGGGCTCAGCTAACCGGATGCCTGGCTGCGTTGGATCGTCTGCTTGAGGGCGAAGGCCGAGATGCCATGCGTTCCGTTGTGCGGGATCTCGTTGGTCCTGCGCTTCATCGCATCGGATGGGAACCGTCAGAGGGCCAGACTTCTCGAGACTTGGAGCTTCGAGGGACGCTGATACGAGCACTCGCCGTTACCGGCAACGACCAGTCGGCTCGTGAGCGCGCCCGTGGGCTGCACGCTCGTTATCTGGAAGACCCGGGCAGCATCGACGCAAACGTAGCAGCAGCGGTCACCGGCGTCGTGGCGAACGGCGGAACGGACGCCGATTACGATACGTTCTTCCAGCGCTTCAAGTCGCCGCTGGACCCGCAGGAGGAGCAGCGCTACCTTCGCACGCTCGTTGGGTTCCCGAGTTCGGAGCAGATGTCCCGAACGCTGGCGATGACCTTGAGCGGCGAGATCCGAACGCAGGACGCACCGTACTTGCTGGCCGGTTGCATGGTGAATCGGGAGAACGGGCCGCAGGCATGGGCCTTCATCAAGGACAACTGGGACGCAATCAATGAGGCGTTCCCGTCCAACTCAATCGTCCGGATGCTGTCCGGGGTTCGGTCTCTATCGAGGCCGGAGCTCGCCGACGAGGTGTTGGCGTTCTTCGAGGAGCACGAGGTGCCGCAGGGAGCGCTGACGCTGTCTCAGATCCTCGAACGACTTCGAATTAACGTCGCTTTGCGGGAGCGTGAGTCGGAGCGACTGGCGGAGGCGCTGACGAGGTAACAACTAACACGCTGTGGGCGGGCTTTCCGCTCGCCTACAGCGAGCGTCGGACGCTCTCCCCGTAGCCAGAGTACTGGTGGCCGATCACGGTCTCTAAGTAGCGCTCTTCGCGGGTCACCACCAGGAAGTTGAGCGCCAGCGCCGCGATCGGCACTGAGCCGAGCACCCAGTAGGAGTTCAGGAGCAGCCCGATTCCCAGAGCCACCGATGTGAAGCTGAGGTAGATCGAATTCCGGGAGTACGAGTACGGCCCATCCGTGACCAGTGAGGTTGTCGGACGGGCGAGATCAGGGTGCTCACCGCGTTTGCGTAGCGCGACCGTCGCCCAGGCAGCAAGCGTCAGGCCGACTGCCACCATGAACGCGCCCAGTACGACAGCGATCATGTTGTCGCCGGCCTTGATAAAGGCCTGCTGTCATTACGTGCAGCAAGATCCCGGCGCCAAAAGGCAGGCCGAATACGAGGCGGGGCGACGCCATGATGCCGAGACGGGGCGATTCTGGAAGGCGGGGCTGGTTCACATTTACTCCTGTCGGTACGTCGCCATCCGGGGCCGATGCCGAATTATGCGCCCGCGGGTGTCCATCTCTAAGAAGTACGCAATCGAACGCCCTTCCGACTGCTAAACTCGCTCGCCGGGCCCCTTCGCCTTCGCCAGGATGCGCCGAGCTCAACAATCCAGAACCAACTCTATTTCCGGCTTTATTTCCGACAGGGAGATCACAATGCCCGGGCCACTCAAAGTTGGCATCATCGGCATAGGCCAACGCGGACTTCAACACGTCGAGCATCTGTCACGCCTCCAGTCGGACGAGGAAGTTCGACTTGTGGCGCTGGCCGACCCGTATCCGGAAAATCTGGATGAACAGACAATCCAGACCGGTGCAACGTCCTACCGGCAGGGCGAGACAACACTCTACGATTCGGCCGATCAGATGCTGCGGGAAGTTGATCTCGACGCTGTGTGGTTCGTGATCCCGCCAAACCAGCATCGGGGTGAAATAGAACTCGCCGCCGAGCGCGGGATCGCCATATTCGCCGAAAAACCGCAGACACTCTTTTACGATGAAGCGGCGCACCAGGCGGAGGCCATTCGTGCTGCCGGCGTCATCTCCACCGCAGGTTTTCAGATGCGGTACGACCCCTGGTACGTAAGCCTCAGCGATTACACCCGGGAACGGGCGGTCACCTCGATAACGATGGTCGACGGCGTCGGGATCGAGGGCCACGGCGTGAAGCGCACGCATACCGAGGAGATGGGCGGGCCGGGCAATCGCATCTGGACGGCCAACCGGTCGTGGTCCGGCTCCAGTGTCGTTGAGGCCGGGATTCACCAGACGGACCTGATGCGTTTCTGGACCCACGACGAGATTGATTGGGTTCAGGCTGCGTACGTTGAACGGGATCCAGCGCTTCACGATTCAGAGGGCGACAATCCCACCGCTTACACCGTTGTGTACGGATTCAAACGTGGCGCCGTGGCAAACCTGATCTTTACCCGGCCCGGGCGCGTCTACCTGAACGAACGCTACGACTACATATTGACGACGCACTCGCAGATCAAGTTTGAGGACGCCCTCGTGGCGTATGCCTACGAGGGCGACGTATATCCACCGTCCGAGCGACCAAGCGCGGCAGATGTGAGGCATGTTCTTGCCAATGGTCCACATGGGAATCCCATGGGTGACGAGAACTCTCTTGAACTTGATCGCAAGTTCGCCGAGGCGGTTACTCAAAACAAACCGGAACTCTTGATGAACACGTTTGAGTCCAGCCTGAATTCGTTAGCCGCGGTTCTCGCCGCCAATGTGTCGCATGAATTGAACGGCGAGCGTATTCACGTGGAAGAGTTCACGACAGGCGAACGGTTCTCAAAGTACCGTACGCGCCCGATCAACTAGTAGTTTGAGGAGCCAGAAAACCAGTTGAGTACCGTCAAATGAGTACCGAGGGAAACGGACAGTTCAACATCACCCGGGTTGAGTTCACATCTATCCACGTCCGCGCGTCACACCAGTGGGTGTTCGTTGAGATCACGGACGACGACGGCAACACCGGCCTGGCAGAGCTGGCAGGCTCCGGTGCGGCGGCTGAGATCGCCAGCTTGACCGCTGAATATGCGGAGCGCCTCAGGCTGTCGCCTCCAGTCGGTGAGTCTGACGTCACCACACAATTAGGTCTAACTGTTGAAGAGCTGGAAGCTGACCGCCCCAAAGCCACCGCAGTGAGCGCACTCCGCACGGCGATAGCTGACGCGCAGGCCCGGCAATCTGGCGTCAGTCTCACCGAGTTCCTCGGCGGACAACGAACCGACTCTGTTCAGCTCTACGGCAACATGAATCGATCCATGCTGCCCGATGACGACGGCCCGAGAGACAGATCTCCGGAGGCGTTTGCTGCGGCGGCCCGTGAGACGATACGGCGCGGTTACGAGGTGGTGAAGTGCGCCCCTTTTGACGAGGCACGATCTCCATTTGAAGAACCGGGTCTCCCAGAAGCGGCCCGTTCGGGGATTGATCGCATCGTGGCCATTCGAGAAGCCATCGGGCCCGACATACCGCTTTTTGTTGACTGCCACAGCCGGTTCGACCTCGACTCCGGGATCGCGCTCGAAATCTCCCTCCGAGAGTCAAACGTCGCATGGTACGAAGAAGCGGTGGACGGCATTGAGCAGCCAGATGTGATGAAGCGCATCCGTGAGAGAGCCACGATGGACGTAGCGGGCGCTGAGTCCGGGTACGGGGTCGGCCTTTTCCGGCAAATCATCGAGGGTGGTGTGATGGACGTCGTCATGCCGGACATCAAGTTCTGTGGTGGAGCGGGTGAGGCCGTCGAGACCGGCCGTGTACTGGAGGCGATCGCCCCGGGGTCCGTCTCGATGCACTCGCCATCGGGTCCCGCATCGCAGTTGGCCAGCGCACACGTGACAGCGGCTTTTGGTGGGACCCGGCCGTTGGAACATGCGTGGGGCGAGGTCGACTGGCGACCGTCCGTTCTTCAGCCGGCGGAGCGAATCGAATCCGGCCGCATATACATCCCTGAAGGCCCAGGGCTTGGCGCGACTTTGGACCGATCAACCGTTGAATCTCGCGGGCGACGCTGGACGCTTTGATGCACGATGCGTGAGCGATGACAGCGACAAACCAGTCTTATCGTGAGCGCTTCCTGACCAGGTCACGGCTGATCGACTATCTCGGCGACCTGAATACAAACACCGGCGCAGTCACCGATACGCTCTACGTCACGCCCCATCCCGGGATTATCCCGGGATGGGAGTGGCTTCCACCTGCGGCCTTGAGTTGTCCAAACGGGCTAGTTCTGGTGAGCGGCCCCTCCAGGCAGGCCGCTTTCGGCGCGCCCTTTGCTATCGACATAGACGATGGTGATCGTATGGCTGACGGCCCGTACTTTGGCCCATTTGTTGAATCCCTCACACGACGCCAAACAATCGCATTCATCCTGCTCAGGCTCGGTTCATTCGCGGTGGGAGTGGCAAAGGATGAAAAGCTGGTCTCAAGTAAAACGGGGACCCGCTACGTCAAAGGCCGACATCGCAAGGGCGGTCAATCCCAACGTAGATTTGAGCGCAACCGTGAGGTCTGGATAGCGCGGTTGTACGACAAGTTGTGCAAGACGGCACTGGACCGGATCGGCCCGTTTGAGCGTGACCTGGATGCGCTTGCAATCGGCGGAGATCGTCACGTGCTGGAGGACTTCACGAAGCGTTGTGGTTTCGCAGACGGATTACGACGCCGATTGCCGAACATCGAGGTCCCGGTAGATCGTCCGGGCCTGAAATCACTTGAACGGGCCGTCGTCACTGCATGGGGTTGCCACGTTTGGGAAGCAGAGCCGTCATCCGAGAATAATTAACGCCGCCCAAGCATGATTCTCTGGATCATGTTACGTTTTTCGTCACAAACCATGGGGATGCTGGGGATTACCGTGGTCCTGGGTATGGCCGGGAGGGATCATGAGGGTTCTGGTAGTCGACGACGACCCGGATATTGCAGAAGCAGTAACCGCGGTCGTCAGCGTCAGTTGGCCTGACGCCGAAATCATCGAAGCAGCAGATGGGCGCGCCGCAATTGAGCACGTGCGGAACAGGCAGCCAGACATCATCGTTCTGGATGTGGGCCTACCGAACATGTCTGGATTTGATGTGATGCGGACGATACGCGAGTCGTCAGAAGTACCCATCGTGATGCTGACTGCCCGCGATGGACACATGGACAAGGTCGAAGGCCTCGAGTTCGGCGCCGACGACTACATCACGAAGCCATTCGCCCCGATGGAGTTGCTCGCCAGACTTCGCGCCGTACTGCGCCGCACTCAGCGAGTCACCTATATATCGGAACAGGAGCTGTTCGAGGAAGAAGGGCTGCGGTTCGATTTCGCCGCCCACGAAGTCACTTACGGGAATGAGAAGGTTCCGCTCACGCCCCTGGAGTACAAGTTGTTGGCCCAGTTCGTCCAGGGCTACCCCCACGTTGTCCCGCACGAAAAACTGTTGCGAAGCTTCTGGGGACCGACCTATATGGGTGAGAGTGACTACATGAAGGTCCACGTACAGCGAATACGATCAAAATTCGGAACTGTCGCTCCCGGGTTTGATCCTATCGCCAACGAACGCGGCGGGGGCTATCGCCTTAATCTGGTCCACGAGCGCTAGATACTGGGCCCGCGTGCCAGTTGCCCGCCCGCCTTACCGCGCCTAATATCGCCGCTGTCACGAACACGCGCGCGCATTCGCACGTGCGTCCCGGCTTTCTCGTCTCTCGCAGTTAAAGGGGATTCCATGACCACGACAACAAAGGAACGCGTCGCCTATTTCAACGGCGAGATCGTCCCCGAGAGCAAAGCCCTCATCTCGTTCCGAGACCGCAGTTTCAAGTACGGCGATGGCGCGTTCGATATGACGCGCACCTTCGGACACAAGATTTTCAAGCTAAAAGAGCACATCGCCCGGTTCTCAAACACCCTCAAATACTTCCAGCTCGATCCCGGTATGACCGAGAAAGAGATGATCGATAAATCCATGGAGGTCCTCGAGGCGAACCTGCCCTTGATCGACGAGACCGATGACTACTGGGTCGGTCAGCGGGTTAGCCGCGGCACAGACATCGTTGGCGGCGACATGTGGGAGCACGAAGGCGCCACGGTGGTTATCGAGTGCACGCCGCTTCCTCTTAAGGCACGTGCGCCGCTGTTCAAAGACGGCATTGACGTGATCGTGCCTTCTGTACGACGCACGCCGCCAGAGTCGTTGAGCCCCCGGGCCAAGTCACACAACTACCTGAACCTGATCATGGGTGACCTTGAGGCCAAGGCGTACAACCCGGCCGCGTGGGCCATCCTGCTGGACATGCAGGGCAACTTTGCGGAGGGTATCGGCTCCAACTTCTTTACCGTGAAGGACGGAGTCATCCACACACCGCGATCGAAGTTCGTGCTCGGCGGCATCAGTCGTGAGACGGTGATGGATCTCGCCAAAGGACTGGGCATCCCGGTGGTAGAGGATGATATCGACCCGTTCGACGCATACGTCGCTGACGAGGTGTTCCTGACCTCTACAAGCCTCTGCATATGCGGCGTCAGGACGGTGAACGGCAAACCCATCGCGGACGGCACTACGCCGGGTCCGATCACGAAGGCGCTTATGGACGCCTACGTCGATTTCGTCGACTTTGACTGGGTGTCTCAGTACACCAGCCGGTTGGAAGCGTAGGCGGCACCCACCCACGATGGTTGAACCTATCAATTCATGGCCGTCAGGTCGGTCTAAATTGATGACCGCCCACGAAGCCATTGAGCGCTTCGTAAATGACGGGGACACGATCTATTCCGGCTTCAACATCATCTCGTTCGCGCTTACTAACGAGATCATTCGCCAGGGAATAAAGGGCCTCAAGGCGGTAGCCGGATCGGTGACGCCAAACGTCACGATGATGTCGATAGACGGCAACGTAAATCGCATCGAGACCGGCTACTTGAGTGGGACCCTCAGGAGCAAGCCGTTCCAGGAGATGATGCGGGACGGCCGCGTGAAGTGGAACGACTACACAAACATGACCATCACGCTTCGCCTCATGGCGGGCGGGCTTGGCATGCCGTTCATCTGCGCCAACTCTTTCCTGGGGACCGACTATCTCCTTGAAGAAACAATGAATCACTCCCGCAGCCTCAAAGAGGACCGGAGACGGGAGGACGGCAGCATTGCGCCGCCATACGCTGTAATCAATTCGCCTTTTGACGGTAAAAAAGCGCTTCTTTACCCGGCGTTGAAGCCGGATGTGGCTATCGTCCATTGCCAGCGGGCGGATGAAGAGGGCAACGTCCAGGTCTGGGGTCCGCAGGCGGATACCAAGTGGGGACTGTGGTCCTCAAAAAACGTTCTCGTGACCGCCGAGGAGATCGTGCCTCGATCAGTCATCTCGACGGAGCCGCATTTCACGATAGTGCCGGGTTTCAAGGTGAGCGCCGTCATCCACGAGCCGTGGGGCTCACACCCTAGCGGCTTGAACGGCTATTACCGGGCTGACCGGGAATGGGCGGGGCTGACTGGCGCAGGCATGACAACCTGGGATGGAGCCCGCGAGTACCTGGATACGTGGGTGCACGGCACGAAGGATCACGCCGAATACATCGACAAATACAAGGACCGATTTGGCGAAGATTTACTTAACAGCCTGAGGGTGAAAGACACGATGGTCCCCGAACAGCCAGCAAGGTACGGTTGGCGGTAATCACGTGGCAATAAATCTGGACGAGTACACACGCGCTGAGATGATGATCATCGCAACGGCGCGCCAGATCCGGGATGGCGAATCAACCATCGTCGGAATGGGCCCGCCGCTCCTGTCTGCGGCGCTTGCGAAGTATCACCACGCGCCAAACATGTGGTACTGCACAGAGTCAGGTCCGCTCGATTGGATTCCAACCAGTCGAGAGCTCCCGGCGCCTATCGGCATCGCAGATCACAGCCTGACCCAGGGCTCCGCCATGTCAGGAGACATGGTTGATGCGTTGGGGGCGTTCGTGAACGGAGGCTGGGCGCAGTCGGCCGTACTACAGGCGGCGCAGATCGATAGGTTTGGCAATCTGAATACGATGCTGGCCGGCACGTTTGAAGACCCGATCCGCAGGCTACCCGGCACGGGCGGAAACGCCGACATCGGCGCTTCTGTGGAACGCGTTATTTCCACGATGCCGCTGGAGGCACGGCGCTTCAAAGAGCGCGCCGATTTCCGGACAACCGCGGGGTATATCGACGGGCCCGGTGGGCGGGCCGAAGCGGGTCTCGCGCCACAGGGACCAAACAAGTGCGCAACGACGATGTGCGTGTTCGGGTTCGACACCGAGGACGGCGGGACCACCGGGTCATGCGAGATGGTGCTTGAGCAACTCTTCTCCGGCGTATCTCTGGAAGAGGTTCAGGCGATCATCCCGTGGAATCTGAAGGTGTCGCAGGATCTGACCTACATGGACCCGCCAACGGAGGAGGAATTGGTGTTGCTACGGCATCTGGATGACGGCGGGAATCACCTGATCCCGGGACGCTATTGATTTCGTTGACCGGCTACCTGCGCGGAAGTATGCTCAATTAGTGTCATCTGACGTCGCCGACCAGAGCGATTCAGCATCGTCTCCGCGGCAGACGAGTTCCTCCTCTCCGCCGACTACCGATCTGCGTCGCGGACCGTTAACCCTGAAATCCGGACTGTTAGTATTTTTCGTCACCACACTGTGGAGCGGAAATTCGATCGCGATCAAGGCCGGGCTTGATTACGCGCCCGCCATCAGGCTGGGCTGGATGCGGATGCTGGCCGGGGCCGTCGTAATCCTGGGCTGGGCGATCTACACGAGGGCTGATCTCAAAATCCATCGTGACGAATGGTGGCCCCTGATTTCGTTGTCCGTGTTCTTCGGCATCCAGATCATTTTCATGAACCTGGGCATCAAGTACACGACGGCCGGTCACGCAACGGTGTTGATCGTCACTTCATCGATCTGGATCGCCGTCCTCTCCCACTTCTTCATCCCAGGGGACAGGCTGGCTCCGGCCCGGCTTATCGGGATCATGGTTGCTTACTCCGGGATCATCGTGATCTCGGCAGACAGCCTTCGAGGGTCCGGCGCCGAGAACATGATCGTTGGAGACATACTCTCCGCCATCTCTGGTTTCCTGCTCGGCGCACGGATTGTTTACAACGCGCGGCTCGTGTCGCGCATCGACCCGGCGAAGATGCTGTTGTTCCAGGCGGCGGTTGGCGCCATCGCGTTCATCATCATCAGCTTCATATTTGAACCTGAGCCGTGGTTGTGGACGTGGCAACTTGCGGTCTCGCTCTTCTACCAGGGCATGGTGATCGCGGGGTTCGGATTCCTCGCCATGTTGCTAATGACCAAATACTTCTTTCCGTCCCGTATCAGTGCGATCTCCCTTACCCAGCCCGTGACCGGCATCCTCCTCGCCTGGCTGATCCTGGACGAAGAGCCGAGCGAGCTTTTATGGGTGGGTGGCGTCCTCGTTATGGCGGGTGCGCTCCTCGCACAGAGGCGCAGCTCTCCGGCGAAACCGGCTCACACTGCCCCACCCCTGAAACAGCCGTCATCCGGCGGAGACGCGTAACCGAAATTGCCGGAAATTAAACGCAGGCCCCTGACCCCCCGCGCCGGTGCGTTCGCGGTGATCGTCGGCATCTTCTGGAGCGGCAACTCCATCGCCATCAAAGCGGGGCTAGATTACGCCGGCCCGCTCCGCATCGGATGGATGCGATTCGTTGCGGGCGCAATGGTGACGCTTCTGTGGGCGATCTTCACAAAGGCGGACCTCCGGATTCACCGAAAAGAGTACATACCGCTGACATTGCTCGGGTTATTGTTCACGGTCCAGCTCGTGTTCATGAACCTCGGCATCAAGTACACCACCGCCGGTCACGCCCTCTCTCTGAACGTGACAACGTCCATATGGACGGTCCTACTGGCCCACTTCTTCATCGCCGGAGATCGCCTCGAAAGAGGACGGTTCCTGGGAATCCTTGTCGCATACGCCGGCATCATCGTTATCTCCCTCGACGGCCTACGTTCCGGCGTGGACAAGGACATATTGCTTGGCGATGGCCTATCGTTAATCTCGGCATTTCTTCTCGCGGCTCGACAGATCTTTGCCGCCCGACTTGTCGAGGGGATCGACCCCAGCAAACTATTGCTGACGCAGTTCCTCATGGGAACGATCTTCTTCATCGGCATGAGCGCCGTATTTGAATCCGAGCCGTGGTCATGGGCCTGGGAGTTGTGGACCTCACTCGTCTACCAGGGAATCGTCATCGCCGGGTTCGGTTTCATCGCCAGCCTGTGGTTGATCACCCGGTACTTCCCGTCTCGTCTGGCCGCCCTCGGGCTGATATCACCGATAAGCGGAATCCTGCTTGCGTGGGCCATCCTTGGCGAAACACCGACCTCCAATCTGTGGGCCGGGGCAATTCTCGTGATGCTCGGAGCCGGGCTGGCCCAACGACGGAAACGCTCGGACAAAACGACGTCCACGGAGGGTGATTCGGAGCGCGTGGCGACTGACTGATCTTCAGCAATAGGTATCGCGTCCAGAATCGCGTTGACCGCGCCCAGATGCGGGTGTACCTTCCCGGCAATGCCACCACCCCAGCACCGCAGCATCACCTCGCGCGCTGGTGCTTTCGCCATCTTCATATCGGCGTTGTGGTCCGGCAACTCCATCGCCATCAAATCCGGGCTGGAGTACGCGCCGCCTCTACGACTTGGCTGGTACCGATTCCTTACCGGCGCTGTAGTCATCGTGATATGGGCGATCTACAGCCGCGCAGACCTGCGCGTGCGCCGGAGCGAGTTGCGGGTCCTGACCATCCTCGGCCTGCTCTTTTGCGTCCAACTCGCATTTATGAACCTGGGGTTGAAGTACACGACGGCCGGGCACGGCGCAGTGCTATCCGTGACGTTCCCGATCTGGATGGCGATCCTAGCCCATTTCTTCATAGCCGGGGATCGGCTCGTTCCATCTCGTCTTATCGGAATCCTGGTGGCCTACATGGGTGTGGTGGTGATCTCGCTGGACGGTCTTGGCGGAGATGCATCGGGCGAGGTGTTGCTTGGCGACATTCTCTCGATCATCGGGGGATTCCTGTTGGGCGCACGTCTCATATACAACGCCCGGCAATCTGGAAAAATGGACCCCAACAAACTACTGCTTGCGCAGGCCGCGTTCGGCGCAGTGGTATTCATCCCCGCAGGCCTGATTTTTGAGGGCGAGCCGTGGCTGATGAACAAGGAACTCGCCATTTCGATCTTCTACCAGGGCGCGGTGATAGCCGGATTTGGTTTTATCGCCAACCTGTGGCTCATACAGAAGTATCTGCCGTCCCAGGTCGGTGTTCTGAACCTGAGTCAGCCGGTCTTCGGGATCATCCTGGCATGGTTGATCCTGGACGAACCGCTCACCAACTTATTGTGGGCCGGCGCGATTCTCGTGACGCTGGGAGCCGGACTGGCGCAGCGCAGGGCCCCCAAGATCAAGACTCCGTCCCGGAACTGCCTGAGAACTACATCTGGCCCGGCTACCCAGGGTATGGGGGTTACCGGCCCAAATGAATCAGGCGAATAAGGCCCGGCGGCATACGCCGCGGCCAACGATCATATAATCGGCTACTCCCGATATGCTTTACTCCGGTAACTTCTCCCTGAATCTTTTTTGGGGTCGATTCCGGGGATCGAAAGGAAACGACCGTGGCCACCTTGAGCAGACGCGCCGTAGACGTGATCGATTCCCGCCTCTGGCACCACCTTGCGCTCGGGGTTCACCCGGCATGTGCAATCGCTGCGTACAAAGACGGCGAACTCGTGGTCGACATGTACGGCGGCGATATCGGTTCAGGGGATGGGTCCAAGGTTTCGGCAGACACGCTGTTCAGCGTCTGGTCTTGCGGAAAGCCGATGGCGGCCGCCTGCCTGTGGGTTCTTAAAGAGCGGGGCAAAGTGGACTGGGACGATCTTGTCGGAGACATATGGCCGGGCTACGGGATCAACGGCAAGGAGTCCACAACCGTCCGCCACGTGCTGACCCACCAGGCGGGAGTGCCGGCGACGCCGGAAGTGGTCATAGACATGATTCGTGCCGGTGAATCTGACTGGGCCGGGAATGTCTCCGCAATGGAGGCAGCCGAGGCCGAGTTCGAGCCTGGTTCGGCGTTCGAATACCACAGCATCACCTTCGGATTCCTCGTCAGGGAACTGGTGGAACGGATCACCGGTCAAGGATTTGAGGACTTCTTCCAGGCAGAAGTCGCCGGGCCTCTGGGCCTGGTCGACACGACCTATGCCCTCGATGCCGAGCAGATGCCGAGGCTGGCGAGGTTGAAGTCGATGCCGGACTTCTCAGAGCCATTACTGGCCGATTGGGGCAATTCTGAGCTGTTCAAGTTCGATCCATCCCCCGGAAGCAACGGCACTTCAACGGCCCGGGATCTGGCTCGCTTCTACAGCGTCCTGGTAAACGACGGTTCCATTGACGGCAAACAGTGGCTTAGCGCCAATACGATCGCCGATGTGACGGCGTGCCACGCAGAGGGTCTCGCACGCGGTTCCGGCGACAAGTACAGGCGGGGTCTCGGCTTGCAGCTTGCGATCGAAGGACCGGGGCCATTTGGAGATGATGTGAGTCCTCGTGTGTTCGGGCATGGCGGCGTCGGCACCTGCATCAGTTGGGGCGACCCGGACCTGAAGGCGGGCGTCGCAATCGTGACCACAGGGTTACAACCCGACGAAGTAAATCACCCACGACTGCAGATGTTCTCTCAGCTCGTCCGGGACGCTCTGTCGGGGTGACCTCGGGCATGGTGTTTCCGGAGACGGAGTGGGAACGCGCTGATCCCGAGGCGCTCGGCTTTGACCCGGCACGCCTGACCGCGGTCGGCGGCTGGCAGGCGGAGCACGCCGGAGGATCGCCTTACCGACTGCTCGTGGTCCGACACGGACGCGTCGCTGCGGAGTGGCACGGCGGCGGCATGGGACCAGAAGATCTGCAGGGGCAGGCGTCTGCGTCCAAATCTACCTACTCCACGGTCCTTGGCATCGCTATCGCCGAGGGGATGATCAGCTCGGCGGACGATCTGGTCGCTGACTACTACCCTGAATTCCTGGATGTAGCCCCGGACGAGGGGCCTAAAGAGAATCGTTACGCGTTCCCGGAGAACGCCGGAATCACATTTCGGCAGTTGATCGGCAACATGTCTGGCTATATGAAACCGGGAGAATCGCCCGGGCGCGCGTTCAACTACCAGACGTTTGGCATGAACGTGGTGACCCACGCCCTGGCGTCCGAGTACTCGATGTACCGCACATCTGACCCTGAGCGAGGCGCGGGATTTGGAAGGCTTACTGAACGTAAGCTGCGCAACCTGATCGGCGGTTCTTGGAAGTGGCTTTATTCCAACTTCGATCTTCAGCCGAACGCAAAATTCGGTGTTTTCGGCTACGCAACAACGTTCCAGATGACGGCCCGTGACATGGCCCGTCTCGGGCTTCTCTGGCTGAACGATGGCGACTGGGCGGGAAAGCAGATCGTTCCGGCCGAGTGGATACGGCAGGCCACGCGCGTCTCTGACATGCTCCTCCAGCACGAGCCAAACTCACTGTGGCAATACGGCCTGGGCTTCTGGTGCAACGACCAGGGAATGCTGTGGCCTGACCTTCCAAAAGATTCGTTCGCCGCCGTCGGCGCGGGAAAGCAGTTCATCTGGGTCGACCGCGAGCATGATCTGATCGTCGTGCAAAGTCCGGGGACTTTTGCGGGTTCGTTCAGCCCTGTCATCGGCGCGCAGGCGGCCGAACAAGTGCTGGCAGCGCTGAACTGAGGACCATCGGCCCACGTGAAACCATCAATCAGCCACTTCACCGTGTATTGTTCACGCCGTTGCCGATCACAAAGATCCGTAAAACGGGGGAGCACGCATGAAGATCAAGCAGATTCGCGTCGTAGAACTGGACATCCCGGTAACGCCGCCAAAATCCAAGCCCACACGACCAGCGGCAAACAAGGTGTCCGCCCGGCGGGCGCTCCCGATCAACTACTACCCGGAGTTCGCGACCGAGTTCGGCAAAATGCCAGGCGCAGGTGCGGGAGACGTCTGGGTCCAGGTGATCGCAGAGGACGGCACGTTCGGGCTTGGCGCTTGCAGTTACGGCGAGCCTGTAGCGGCGTTGATCGACTATCACTACGCTCCACTGCTTGAAGGCAGAGACGCACTCGCAACGGAGCTCCTGAACGATCTGATGTGGCGTTCCGTGCAAAACTACGGCGCGAGCGGTCTTGCCACGGTCGCCCGATCCGGCGTTGATCTTGCCCTCTGGGATCTCAAGGGCAAGCTGCTCGATGTCCCGGTCTACAGCCTCCTGGGCGGTCCAGTCAGGGACAAGGTCCCCGTGTACGCGACCAGCGACGATCTGGACTGGTCACAGGAACTGGGCTTCAAGGCATTCAAGATCAGCAACCCGGCCCACTACCGAATGGGTCTGGATGGCGTGAATCTGGCCGAAGAACATATCGCGAAAGCCCGGGAGCAGGTCGGGCCGAATGCAGAGTTGATGTACAACCCGGTAAGTTCGTTCAACGTCGAGTTCGCTATCAGGGTTGCGGATCGAGTCCGGCCATACAACCTGCGCTGGTTCGAGGAGCCGCTGATCTCAAGCGACCTTGAAGGCTATGTTGAACTGAAAAAGGCCGTCAACTGGGTCCCGATCGCCACCGGCGAGCACCACCACGGACGGCAGGCCTATCGACAGCTCGTCGAGAGACGTGCGGTGGATATCCTGCAGCCGGACATGAAGTGGTCCGGCGGGCTGACCGAGGTGATGAAGATCTACATCATCGCCGAGGCGGCCGGCCTCATCACCGTACCGCACACTTCCGCGGGCACGCCGTGGGGGCAGCATTTTTCCGCCGCTGCACCCGAATCCCCGATCGCCGAGTACTGGATGGGCAGCGACCCCGGAATCCCGTTGGATGAGGTATGCCCGATTCCAGGGATGCCGATGCCGAAGGACGGATTTGTGACGCCGTCCGACGCGCCCGGGTTTGGCATGGAGATCAAGCCGGAGTGGATCGGCCCATGGGACCACACCGCGGCGGCCAGGGCGCGGGGCATCTCGTAGTCCCGGGCGCCGGCTGTCTGCAAATTTCGCCGGAATTAGTCTCCGACGGCGTCGAACACCGGCCGCCAGTCACCATCGACCGGCCACGTAAGCTGGCTGGCGATGTTGTCGTGCGGTCGGAAATCGATCTTCACGTCTTGCACCCGCTCGCCCACGACTTCGATGTCGTCCAGCGTGAGCCTCCGTAGCTCCATGGCGTAGCGGAGGTAGCCAACCTGGTCCAGTCGATAGCCCATCGCCTGCAACCCGATCACGTCCGCAGCGATGCTGTGTGCTGAAGCCAGGGTGATGCGGGAGTCGATGGGATCACCACTGACCGGGCCATTGCCCTGCATTCCCTCGGTGCCGTCCAGGACCGTGAGATCGGGAGCCACATGCTCCGCCATCTTGGCGAGCGTGAGGTTGATCGCCTTGCTGCCCCGGTGGATCTTCTGCTTTTCGGATTTACCGGCCAGCGTGCCGACCAGGATGTTCTTTAGGCCGAGCGTGACCACGACATCGTTATGTGTCTTGGTTCGTGTCACAGAAACGATGTACGACTCCGACATCGTCCGTGACATGTTGAGGTACTGAGCGTTCAGTTTGTCATCAAAAGTGGCGACCTTCACCGTCTCATCCGTGTTGAGATCTAGCCACGTGATGTTGAACTCGTCGGCTAGAGGGCGGTAACCGTAGTTATCAAACCCGTCGTCTGCGGTTCCGATGGCCGGTCCGGCGGCGATCGTGAACTCGTTGACGCCCTTGCCCTTGAGGAAGGTCAGCGTTGCCCGCACGGCGTCTACCGGAGTCGCGCTCAACTGGTTAAGCGTTGAAACGAAGTTGGGCTTGATCAAGACCGGCCGGTCTGGAATCTGGACCTGATCTGATATGAGGGCCAGCGCCTCGGGAACGGTGCTGGTTCGATCAGCCCCGCTGACGAGACTTACCTTGATCTTTCCTTCGGCCATATTCTTGTCACTCCCAGTGGTTCCGGGTGGTTCCGGTCAACGCATGTTCTAGTTTCTCGCTAATAAAGTGATGTTACGGCATATCAGACACCGGCCGCTCGGGCTTGCCCACGGAGCGGTCTCGCCGAATAATGCCGCTATGAGTGAATCTAGTATCGGAGCGCATCAATGACCGACGGGGCACAGGGCGGCAAACGCATTCTGGTGACAGGTATGAGCGGAATGATCGGCGGAATGGTCGGTCGGTCGCTGGCGCGGAACAACTACGTGCGTGCGTTGAACCGCCAGGACGTTGAAGGCGTGGACTGCGTGCGGGCGGACATCTCTGACCTGGACGCCATACGTCCAGCGTTTGAGGGCATCGACACCGTGGTGCATATGGCCGCATATCTTGGCTCGGAGTTCTCCGGCCAGGTGTCCGGGAATATCATCGGCGCATACAACGTGTTTGAAGCTGCGCGTGAGGCGGGCGTTAAGCGCGTCATATTCGGCAGTTCCGGTGCCACGCAGATGCAGTACGAGGCGGACGAGCCGATAAAGGCGATGGTGGAGGCGCGCTGGGACGATGTGCCGTCGCCTCGCCCAATCCTCACTCCACAGGACCCGCCCCGGCCGAACGGCATTTACGGCGCTGCTAAGTTATGGGGTGAGGCCTTAGGCCGCTACTACTCCGATGCACACGGCATGTCAGTGATATGCGTCCGAATTGGTCGGGTGGTCAAAGAGGACTGGCCATACGACGCCCGGCACGCGGCGGTGTATTGCAGTCATCGGGACGTCATACAGATGGTCGAGAAATGTGTCGCTGCTCCCGATTCGGTTCGCTTTGACCTGTTTTATGCGGTCTCCAATAACCGCGGTCGTTACCGAGATATTGGCCACTCAAGGGAGGTCATCGGATTC
>Ga0115002_10000448_pt1 | contig 59177 bp, 52 predicted proteins | sample ArcticOcean_MG_C_8_FD_89576 | JGI IMG/M metagenome (GOLD analysis project Ga0115002, IMG submission 89576) | Marine microbial communities from western Arctic Ocean - ArcticOcean_MG_CB11_86 | ecosystem: Environmental > Aquatic > Marine > Oceanic | place: Arctic Ocean: Canada Basin | collected... | reverse complement strand
TTGCTTCTTCTTTGCCATACTCAACATTTTTTCGGCCGATCCTTTTACACGTCTGCCCTTTACGCCGGCTGACGGACGTGGTCTGAATCCGATCCTCCAGCACCCGTATATGGCCATCCACCCACCGCTGTTATATGCGGGGATGGTGGGGATGGTCGTGCCCTACGCCTTTGGCATTGCTGCCCTGGCCTCACGCCTGGTCGATAACACATGGCTGCGAGCGATGCGCCGCTGGCTGCTGATCCCGTGGACCTTCTTAGGCGGTGGACTACTACTGGGCGGCAAATGGGCCTACGTAGAGTTGGGGTGGGGCGGATATTGGGGCTGGGATCCTGTAGAGAATGCTTCCCTGATGCCCTTTTTGGCAGCGACCGCTCTTTTGCACTCCATCATGATTCAGGAGCGCAAGGGAATGCTCAAAGTGTGGAACATGCTTTTGCTGTTCTTCACTTTTGGCATGACGATTTTCGGAACCTTCCTGACGCGATCCGGCATTGTCTCTTCTGTGCATGCCTTCGCGCAATCGAGTATCGGTACGTATTTCGTTGTCTTTCTGCTTTTGATCGCCTTCGGGTCCATTATCCTGCTGATTACGCGCCTCGGTGATCTCCACGCCGACCATCATCTCGAGTCATTTACCTCGCGTGAATCCGCTTTCCTGCTAAACAACTGGATCCTTCTGGCGCTACTGTTTGCCGTACTGTGGGGGACGATGTTCCCCGTGCTTTCCGAAGCCTTCACGGGAGACAAGATCACCGTCGGCGCGCCATTTTTTAATCAAGTAAGCGTGCCCATGGGGCTGGTCCTGTTGTTCCTGACCGGAGCGGGCCCCCTGTTCGCATGGCGGCGAACATCAACGGATAGTTTGCGCCGCAATTTCATCGCGCCCACTGTTATAGCCGTTGTCTGTGCTGCCGGATTTCTCCTCGGTGGAATGCAGGACCTCTATGCAGTCATGTCCCTGTCACTGTGTGGATTTGTCGTTGGCTCCGTTGGCCAGGAGTTCTATCGAGGTGTCGGAGCACGGCGTCGTACGATGGGGGAGGGGGCCATCCTCGCCTTCTTTCGGCTGTTGTCCAAGAATCGACGTCGGTATGGAGGATATCTGGTCCATCTGTCGGTGATCATGTTGTTCGTTGGTTTCACCGGACAAGCCTTCACGATCGAGCGTGAACTGGTCTTGGAGCGGGGTGAATCCTCTCAGGTTGGCAATTACACTGTCACCTTCGATGCCTTGGCCTTTGGTGAAGATGCCAACAAGTCCGTCGCCGCTGCGGCGCTCACGCTGCAATATGACAATCAATTCCTTGCGACCTTGATCCCCGAGCGCCACTTCTACAAAACTGCTGAGCAGAACACGACCGAAGTGTCCATCTATTCACGTTGGCTTGAGGACTTTTACGTGATCATGGTCGGCATCGGCGAGGACGATCGGTCGGCAAAATTCCACATTTACATCAACCCCCTTGTCAATTGCGTGTGGTGGGGTTCGGCCCTGCTGGTACTGAGCTCACTTTGGACCATGTGGCCCAATTCTCGGGATCGCCGCATGGCTCGACTTGATCGCGATGCCGTGCGCGCTGGGGGCTGGCAACCTGCCCTTGGTGGGCAACCTACCTAAGAGACTGCCTTGGAAACCATCCTCGTACCCATCGCCTGTCTGCTTTTGCTCGGCGGATTCTTCATCGCCATCATCCATCCAATCCTGACCAGGAAACACGCCTGGGTTCGACCTACCAACAAAGCGCGGTCGAGGATTGAGTTAACGGAGCAAAAGGAGCAGCTATACAGTTCGCTCCGTGAATTGAGTTTTGATCATTCACTGGGCAAGATATCCGATGCAGATTTTGAGACATTGCGAATCGACCTGGAGGCGCAGGCGCTGTCTACGCTGAAGCAGCTTGATGGGCTTGGTACTGACTCGACAGACGCCGATCTCGATGCGCAAATTCTCGCCGATCTGCAATCGGTCCAGGTAGAATCACCCGAAGAGGGTGCGGCACCGGCCGCCGCCAACTTCTGTCCTGCCTGCGGGACGGCACGGCAACCGACCCACAAATTCTGCGCTCATTGCGGCAACGCCTTCGCTACGGTGTCCTGAGCGTGGTCCTGGAGCCCTGGAGTAGGTGGGTGTTCGTGGGCTTGCTGTCGATGGCGACGGCTGGTTCTGTGCCTGCTGATACGATTCAGGGTTATGTCCTGCATGGTGCAACCCAAGAGCCAATGGCGGATGTGGAGATCGGCTTTCTGATAGGCGCTGAAGAGGGTGCCATGTCGCCAATGGCCAGTACTGTCTCGAGTCGCGACGGACGCTTCGAGTTTTCCGGACCCTTTCTGCGCACGGGGACACAATTTGCCCTCAGTGCCGAATACGGCGGCATCTCCTACCCATCCTCCCTTTTGGTCGTCGGTGATCAGGACGAGATCATCGTTGAGGTCTACGATGTAGGTGGGAATGCAGCTGACCTGCGGATCTCCAGTCACAACATTTTCCTGGGTCTGCGCGACCAAATATTGGAAGTCGCGCAGCTGGTACAAGCGAACAATTCGGGTAGTCAGACCTACGCTGGACGTCAGTTTGGCGATCACCAGCGAGGCCTGGAATTCCAGATTCCGGAGGCGATGACGGGTCTGGTCGCACACACGGGTGAACTCATCCGCTTGTCGGCAACACGGTTGTTCGATACTCAGTCTCTACCGCCGGGGGCGTCCCAGGTCGCCTTCACTTTTCAGGTTCCTGCCGAGTCCTTTGATGGATCCTATGTGCACGAAATTCTGTACCCAACACAGAGCCTGGACTTTTTTATCCAGCCCGTAAGCGTCGAATTGGGCAGTCCTTTTCACGACCATGGCGTCGTAGATTTACATGGGCAACAGTATCGGCACTATCGAGCCCAGGACCTGCCCGTCGGCCAACGTCTGGCGATCGAGTTGCCCTTCTCTCAGCCTATGCGATGGGCGCTTAAGTGGGCGCTGCTGGCATTGGTTCCCGCCGTTATCCTGGGATTGTTGGCTGTCGCAAGGCGGCCCGTGACCCTGGCCCAAATCCCGTTGGACAAGGTCGGCGTCGACTCTTCGCAGCCAAGATCCGAGCGCCAGCACATCCTGAAGCAATTGGCACAAGTCCAGCAGGAGCGTGCCCAAACACAGGGCGAGGCTGCCATCGAACTGGATCGCAAGTATCAGACGCTGATGCAGCAGGCCCGCGAAATCTACCGACATCTCCCCCCGTCATAGAGCAGGGCGAAGCGATGGAAGTTCGGTTCGAGGAAGTGACCAAGACCTTTGGTCCTACCATTGCCCTGGATGGCGTCGACCTGCGGTTGTGCGACGGTGAGCACGTACTGTTGGCCGGAGCCAATGGAGCAGGTAAATCAACCTTGTTGCGATTGCTGACAAGATTGACTGGACCCTCGACGGGCCGGGTCGTCATCGATGACGAAAACCCGAGACAATCTGCGGCAGTGCGGCAGCACATCGGTTTGCTTTCCCACCAGATCCTTCTGTACGAAGAGCTGACAGCCTTTGAAAATCTGACGTTTTTCGCCCGCCTATACGGACTGGAAATTGACATTGGAGAACGCTTGCAGAGGTTGGGGCTTGGGGTACACGCCAGCTTGCCAGTGGGTGGATTTTCTCGTGGCATGAAGCAACGGCTGGCGTTGGCGCGAGCGACCCTTCACGAACCCAAATTACTGCTTCTGGACGAGCCCTTTACGGGACTTGATCGGCGGGCCAGCAGCAAATTGGGTCAGGAACTGACACAGCGAGCTCAAAAACCTGGCACCATGTCCGTGCTGGTAACGCACAATGTGCCCGAGGCCGCGCACATTGCGACACGCGTCGTGTTGTTGCGCCGCGGCCGAGTGGTGCATGAGCAGCCCTGGCCGGGCGGTGATGGCGACAAATTGCAGCAATTGTGCGATCAGTATCTGGAGAGCTGAGAATGCCATCGCTTGCAAGCCACACAGGGGCACTGCTGCACAAGGACCTAGTTGCTGAGTGGCGTTCCAAAGAGCGCTTGAGTCCAATGGTGTTCTTCGTCCTGCTCGTGCTGCTGGTTTACAACTTCGGCTTCGAGTTGGGTGGCGCGGCCCTTTGGGAGATCGGCGCCGGCGTGCTTTGGTCGTCCTTCGTCTTCGCTTCTTTGTTTGGATTGCAACGAACATTCTCCGCTGAAACCACCAACGATTGCCTCGACGCATTGTTGGTCGCTCCCATCCCCAAGGCCTCTCTCTATCTGGCCAAGATGGTAGGAAATTTGGTTTTTCTCCTGCTCGTCGAGACGATCACCTTGCCGATTTTTGGGCTGTTCTTTAACCTAACGCCCGGTTGGTATTTGCTGAGTTTGCCCGTCGTGTTCTTGCTCGGTTCTGTCTGCCTCGCCTCCGTGGGAACTCTGTTCGCAGCAATGGCGGGGCATTCTCGATTGCGTGAGTTTTTTCTGCCGTTGTTGGTGCTTCCTCTTCTGCTTCCAGCATTGATTTCTTGTGTTGGCGCGACGGCTCTCATACTCGAAGGGGCCGTGCCGGGTCGATCGGGATTGTGGTGGCCAGAGCAGTTGACGACCCATGTGACCATGTTGAGTGTGTACGGGCTCGTGTTCACCACCCTGTCCCTGATGCTGTTCGACTTCGTCATCGAAGAGTAGGTCAAATTGAGAGATTCCATTGTGTGGCGTGTGCATGGTGTACTGACCTTACTGGCAATGGTCGGCGCATTGTGGGCGGTATTCGTCTACGCACCGACGGAACGGCAGATGGGGCCCGTACAACGCATCTTCTATTTTCATGTGTCTGCCGCGATCAGTGCAGGGCTAGCGTATTTCCTTGTCTTTGTTGGGAGTGTCGGCTACCTGCGAACACGGCATGATTGGTGGGACAGACTCGGATTGGCCGCTGCCGAACTCGGTGTTCTGTTTTCCATTTTTGTATTGATTTCGGGCCCCTTGTGGGCACGACCGATCTGGGGCGTGTTCTGGAGGTGGGAACCGCGCTTGACGACGATGATGATCACCTTCACCATCTACGTCGCTTATTTGATGGTCCGTTCCTATGGCGAGCCCGGAGAGCGAACACAACGATTTGCAGCTGTCGTCGGCATCTTTGCCTTTGTAATGGTTCCCTTTGTCCGCTACTCGATCAATCTCTGGGCAGCGGACCAACAACTGCACCCACCAAGTGTTGACCTTGACCCCGCGATGGCGACAACGAAGTATGTTTCCTATATCGCCTTCGCATTGTTGTTTGGCTATCTACTGCGGCTACGATTGAGTCAGCTGGGCAATGCTGCGAAGTTGCTGCAATTGATTCATCGACAGAGACGAATCGCTCCGTGATTTCTTTGGTCGGCACTCGGCACCGGAAAGGGGCCTCGTTGGAAATGGAAGCAGGTTTGGGTTACTTAGCGACGGCTTATTCGGTTTTCTTTGCTGCCTTATTCGTCTATGTCATGCATTTGCGTGCACGTGATGTAGAGATGTCACGACAGTTGGCCGAATTGCTGGAAGCAAAACCAGAACAATAGTTGTAACATGTTGTGTTTATGTGTGTTATAAGATATTTGTGCGGTTATTGACAGAGCTTTCCGTGGCCAGCTATATTCAATGAAATAACCAACGAGTGAGGTAATGAATTCGTGGTAGAGATGGAAGTTCATCGTGTTCAGGTCTCGTCGCGCGCATACCACCGCGTCGTGTTGCGTGCCAAGCAGGGTGAGTCGAGCTTGCATATCGTGATCGGACCTTCCGAGGCTCGAGCCATTGCCTTGGGGCATAAGCAGCAGGAATCTCCCAGGCCCCTGTGCTACGATATGGCTGTGGGGCTGCTGCGTGAGGCGGGTGCACAGATCCAGCACGTAGCCATCACGGGTCTGCAGGATGGCATCTACTACGCTGAGATTCACGTGACCGGATCGGATGGTGATGACCGAGTTGTTGATTCGAGGCCATCAGATGCGATCGCCCTAGCGCTGCGTTGGCAAGCGCCGATCTTCGCGACCCAGGCCGTGTTGGAAGAAGACGAGTCCGATTGGGACGAAGAGGACGAAGCCAATGGCAACGATCTGCTCGAACTCACAGAGCCATCGGAAGGCAGCGTATCGATGGAAGAATTGCTGGCCGATACGCAGCAAGATTTGACGGAAACACAGATGCTGGAAAAGCGTCTACGACAGGCTGTGGCTGAAGAAGCATACGAGGAGGCGGCTCGTCTTCGCGACCGCCTGGAGACCCTCAACGACTAACAAACCGGGTCCAACAGATTCGGATGACAGAACGATACCTATATGAATCCAACATCTAGTTCACGCAAACGCAGAGCCTTGGTCGAGATGGCCGTGGTCAAGGTGAGCCCCTATATGCGGGCTGAGAAACCTTTAATGTGGTTGTGTGAAAAAGACAGCTCTGCACCACGGTTGTTGCCCGTCGCCGTCGGCGAATTCGAGGCCGCCGCTATTCAGATGCATCTGGGTGGCGAGAAACCATTGCGGCCGATATCCTACGATTTGTTTGCGACGTTGATGGAAGAGTTGCACGTGCCCATGAGACGGATCGTGATCCACTCGGTAGAGGGTCAGGTCTTTCACGCCGCAGCTGTGGTCGAAAGCGATGGCCGCCTGCGTGAGGTCGATTGCCGACCCTCGGATGGTGTGGCTCTAGCCCTACGCTCACAAGCCAGCATTTTCGTGAGTGCCGAGTTACTGGATCAGGCCGGCATCCGTGCGTCGCAAGGCGATGGCGTTGAAGAAGCCATCTCGAAATTCTACGAGCTTGAGCCGCAGATTCTTGGCCAGCGACGTGAACAGGAATCGCTGACGTTGCCCGATCCTGCAGAGATGAGTTCACCTCAGGTACCTGACCCTCTGGCTAATTTGGAACACCGTCTTGAGCAAGCGGTGATCTGCGAGGAATACGAGGAAGCTGCCCAGATTCGAGATGAAATCGAGCGCGTCAAGAGTTCGGGATCATAGTATCATGAGGCTGCGTAAAGGTGTCTCGGCGAGGGTCTTGCTCCCTCTGCTGGGATTGCTCCTCTGGGGCTGTAGTGACGAGGGCCAACCCTATCAGTCACCTGCCGAGACCTACCGCACCTATACACAGGCTGTCGACGACGACCAGCCTGAGCGCGTTTGGGCTTGCTTCAGCAGCGGTTATCGCGAACATTCCTGGGACAACGACCTCGACAAGTGGCTTGAAGAGTGGCCTGCCCAACGACCTGGGCGCCTCCACGCCGTCGATAGCCTGCAGATTTTGCAGGAGCGAATCATCAATCACACCCTTGGGTTTCTGCAATTCGACGAAACAACGGTGCCTTCGGGTGAGAGTCCCTTCTTCTACTTTTATCATGATCCGGATGGGTGGAAGGTGACGAGCCACCTCGACCCTCTGTTTAGGCGGGCATTAGAAAAAGCCGTCGAAGAGGGCGAGTATCCACTACCCTCGGCTCCCTGAGCCTTGATCAGGGAGCATGCTCCGCGGCATCCCCGGTGTATCGAATCTGTGTATTACTCTGATGTGTAGAGTCCGCCGTATTGACCGATACAGAGTAGTATGATGCAAACCCCAAAGACCTTCACCTTACGTTTGCAGCCGCGCCTGGCAGCGGCAGCCCTGTTGGCTGCACTCCTGCTTGGCGGCTGTGGCCTGCGAACAGTACCTCCGATCCGCTACCTACCCATTCTGGGTGCTGCACCCAAGGTCACGACGACGCAGGTTCTGGTTCGTGCCCTCAGGGATGGTGACGTGACCCTGCGAGCTGAGGCGGTGGAACTTCTCGGTCTTCTAGCAACGGGTCCTGACAAGGGAACGCGCCAGGAAGTGGCGGTGGTTCTGGGCAGTGCGCTGAAGGATTCCGACCCCGGCTTGCGACTACAGGTTGTGGAGGTCCTCGGTCAGATGGACTCGGAGCTTGCTAACAAATACTTGATTTCGGCGCTACGCGATCGTAATCCATTTGTTCGAGGCAAAGTCATGCAAGTTCTCGACGCGCGGGAGCGTATCCGCCTCGTACCCGAACCTGACCCTCAGCAGGCGGTGCAGGCCACCCCGTAGGTCCAGCCTTTGGCGCCCTGTGTGAGGGCTCCATTTCTTGACTTTTTCCGCCCGCCTATGTTACATTGGCCGTGCGTCATCGAAGGCTAGATGATGATCATATTGACATCTCGTAACTATCTATAATTACAGGCGTTTGGCAAGGTTTTTGAGTGTGGCGGCCTGCTTGAATGACTGATCTAGGTCAGTCGGCCGTCCATCGCCAGGCTCACCCCCTCGGGTCCGCCGCGATCTTCGTCTCCCGAACCTCTCCACTTCGCCTCGTGAGAAGGTCGTGGACGCGGATGGCACCTGCACCCCAGGGTCGTCACACTCACTTTTCCAGTGGCCTGCTACAGAGCAGGTACCTACAGCCCGGTCTCTGGCCGGGCTGTTCACGTTCTGGGGCAAATCCCTCTTTGAGTGACTTATGCCAAAAACGGTGGCATACTCCCGAAGTTCCCTGCAGTCGATTCGATAGCGGGCTCTTCAGATGAAAATTTGCATGGTCGTTTTCACCGACCTGCCCTACGACTTCCGGGTGTACCGTGAGGTTTGCACCCTGCAGAAAGCGGGACACGGCGTCACTGTCGTTTCCACACGCTGGCGCGACGAACCCCTGCCATCTGCATGGCGGGATATTGATGTTCGTCTGATTGATATAGATCGCACCCAGTCCCTTCGCATCCTGTATCCGAGATTCTGGCAGCAAGCAACAAAGTTGGCGTGCCAAGAGCGGGCAGATGTCTACCATGCGCATGACCTGGACGCCTTGTGGCCTGCGTGTCGTGCCGCGCGTCGACATGATGCCGCCCTTGTCTATGACTCCCACGAACTATTCTGTGATCAATCGTCTCTCGTTCGCCGACCGGCCATCGCATTTGCCTGGCGGCTGATCGAGCGCCGACTGATCAGACAAGCGGTCAGGGTGATCACCGTGGCCCCGTCCATCGCCATGCAGCTCCAGCAGACTTATGACCTAGATCAAGTGCCGGTGGTCTTGCGCAATGTCCCGCCCTATCGGAAACCCGTTACCAGCGGATATTTGCGGCAGCAGCTCGGTATCCCGACTTCCTCGCCACTGGCCCTGTACCAGGGGGGGTTCCTGACGAACAATGGCTTGGCAGAGCAGATCACAGCGATGCAACATGTCGACGAGGCGGGTCACCTGGCTCTATTGGGAAGTGGCCCCACCGAACAGGAGCTGAAGGATCTGACCTCTCGACTTGGTTTACAAGATCGCGTGCATTTCCTGCCGAGGGTTCCCTTTCAGGCCCTGCACGAAGCCACATGCAGCGCCGACATCGGTCTGTGTATCATCAAACCAGCCGGTCGTAGTTTCGCCTGGTCCATGCCAAATAAACTCTTCGAATACATGATGGCTGGGCTACCCGTAGTTGGCGGGGATACACCGGAGATTCGGCGCGTGATTGAGGAGACGGATGCGGGCATTGTCGTTGACCCTTTGAAGCCGGAGGCAATGGGGGCTGCAATCAACCAGCTTCTCAACGATCCCGAGCGTCGTGACGAACTAGCCGCTGCCTCACTCTTCGCGGCCCGGCAGAATTGCTGGGAGGTTGAGTCGCAGGGGCTTGTCGAACTCTACGCGCAACTGTAACGCCTCCTCATGGTCGATCTCTCCGTCATCATCCCCAGCTATCGTGCGCCAGAACAATTATGCGATGCCATACGAAGTCTGGCACAGGACGATGCATTTGCTGGCACAACCCAGATCATCGTGGTCGATGACGGAAGCCCCGAATACGACGCGACGATGTTCGCAGGACTCGGTGGCCGGTGGCTATTGAAATTGCTGCATCTCGAGACCAATCGCGGGCGCGCCACTGCGCGCAATAAGGGCCTGCAACAGGCAGACGGAGATGTCGTAGTCTTTCTCGACGGTGATATGACCGTTCTGCCAGGCTTCCTTCAAGCCCACGCTGAGTTCCACCAACGGCACACCAACGCGATCGCCGTGGGCGACATCCGTTTCGGGCCAGACATTCGCGTGGACGCAATGACCCGCTACGTGCACAGTCGGGGTGTGAGTCGATATGGAGCTGGCCCTGTTCCCTTCAAGTGTTTCGTCACGGGCAACTCATCCGCACCACGAGCGGCTCTTGCGACAGCTGGCGGATTTGATGAGTTCTTTGTGACCTATGGGGGAGAGGATCTGGAACTGGGATACCGTCTCCACCTGCAGGGGCTCGGCGTCCACTATCTGCCCCAGGCACGCAGCCTTCATCACGATGTCCGCTCTTTTGCTGAGATGAGCGACACCATGTCCGTCTATGGACGCGACTCGGTGCCCCTCCTTCTCGGCTTACATCCCGAACTTGCCCCCTTGCTACGTCTGGGTTTTCTGGAGCGCTCAAGGTGGCATCCGCACAGGTGGCTTATGCACCTGGCACTGTGGTCTCCCTTGCGTCGAATGATCAGCGCTTGTGTGCATTCCATGATCCACTGGAGATTGCCAAGCATCCTGCTGGATTACGTCTGGTGGTCGTGCCGGACCCGAGGCTATCTGTCACGACCAGCGGCGGACGAGAATCGGTGACAGAACTGTTCTCGCCCTATCCGAGACTTCGGCAGCTGCTTGTATTGTCATTGCTGGTCCTACCTATCATGCAACTGGCCCTTTTGCCTCTGCTTGGAGATTTGCCAGCACATCTGTCGTTGGCCATAGCAGAGCTCTTCCTTCTGGCAGTAGCTGTCGTGGCCATCTTGCGACGGCGATGGTCCGCTGAAGATCTGTTTCTCCTCAACGCCGCCACGGGGAAGGGAATTCTTATCGTCATTCCCACAGCGATGGTTGCAGCAATTCTGGCGGGAGAGACCGATCTGCTCGTGGCACATGGGTGGCAATGGTTGGAATGGGAAGCTCCGTTGGCTCTGCAGCGTAGCTCGCTCGAGATACAAACGCTCACCGGGGCGTCCGACATTCTACCTGCGATTCTTTCGATCGGCTTGCTTCCAGCGATCTGCGAGGAGCTTTTTTTCCGCGGCTTCGTCTACACCGGTCTGCGCTATCATCATGGGTCAAGGATTGCACTGGTGGGTTCGTCGCTGCTATTCGCCGTCGCCCACCTCAATCCATGGCAATTGCCCACATTCTTCCTGCTGGGATTGTTTCTCGGCTGGCTCGTGCACCGAACCCACAGCATCTATCCTGCCATCATCGCCCACGCACTTAACAATCTGCTGTCCGTCTGCGCCGTGAACGTGCGCGCCCATTTTGGTGTCGATCCACTCGGTGCACTGGAACCGGTGTCAGATCAACTCCTTGTGGGCTGCCTGTTGGTCTTTGTTGTCGGTTTGCTGCTGTTGCGACGAATTCGGCCGATCATGCCCGCCTTGTCCCCATTCACAACAACATCTCGCCACTCTACCCTTGCCAGACCGATCAGGTCTGACCTGTAGCCAGCTTTCAAGTCACAGAAAAAAAAGAAACCCCGTCGATCATCGATCAACGGGGTCCCTCAAAATCATCGAGCTGACTACGATGGGAGCCTCAGGCAAGCGCTTCTTTGACGGTGGCGCCGATGGTTGCAGGAGACTCACAGACGCGGATTCCTGCGTCCTGCATAGCAGCCATTTTGTCTTCTGCCGTTCCCTTGCCGCCGGCAACGATCGCACCGGCATGGCCCATACGACGTCCTGGCGGGGCAGTTCGGCCCGCGATAAAGCCAATGACCGGCTTGCTGTAGTGGGCCTTTACGTAGGCCGCTGCTTCTTCTTCTGCCGTACCACCAATCTCGCCAATCATAACCACGGCATCGGTGTCATCGTCATCCTTGAACAATTCGAGAGCGTCGACGAAGCGGGTACCGATCACCGGATCACCACCGATACCGATCGCCGTGGACTGACCAAGCCCAACTTCACCAAGTTGACCCACTGCTTCATACGTCAGTGTGCCGCTGCGTGAAATGATGCCAACGCGACCCTCATTGTGAATGAAGCCAGGCATGATCCCAATCTTGCATTTACCTGGTGAGATGATGCCCGGGCAGTTGGGACCGATGAGCCGGACACTACGAGACGAAAGGAACTCGTAGGCTCGCACCATGTCGTTGACCGGAATGCCCTCAGTGATGCAGACGATGAGTTCAACGCCTGCATCAGCTGCCTCCATCACCGCATCCGCGGCAAAAGGCGGCGGCACGAAAATGACAGACACGTTGGCACCCGTATTTTCAACTGCATCAGACACGGTGTCGAAGACGGGAATGTCTTCGAAGGACTGGCCACCCTTCCCGGGAGTGACGCCTGCTACGACCTGTGTGCCGTATTCGACCATCTGTCGAGTATGGTAGGATCCTTCCGCGCCCGTAATACCTTGTACCAATAGTTTGGTGTGTTCGTCGATAAGTACGCTCATGAGGTTCGAAGCTCTGGTTTGGAGTCGAAATTTCTGTGCATGGGTTAGCCCGCGGCGGCAACCACTTTCTCGGCTGCATCCTTGAGTCCATTGCCCACGGCAAAGTTCAGTTCTGATTCCTCAAGCATCTTGGCAGCAATGTCTGCATTGGTGCCGGCAAGACGCACGACGATGGGAACGTCTGTCTGCAGGTTCTTGCGTGCTTGAATCACACCTTCGGCAACGCGATCACAGCGGACAATTCCGCCAAAAATATTGATCAGAATCGCTTTTACATTCGGATCTGACAGCAAGATCCGGAAGCCATTTTCCACTGTCTCGGCACTGGCACCTCCTCCCACATCGAGAAAGTTGGCGGGCGAACTACCTGCAAGCTTGATGATATCCATCGTCGCCATCGCCAGTCCTGCGCCGTTGACCATACATCCGATCGTGCCGTCCAACTTGATATAATTCAGGCCGAACTCGGAAGCCTCGACTTCCAGGGGCTCTTCTTCATCCAGATCACGAAGAGTGGCCAGATCCTTGTGCCGATAGCTGGCATTGTCGTCGAAGTTGATTTTGGCATCCAGGGCCAAAACCTGTCCGTCTCCAGTAACCACGAGTGGATTGATCTCGGCAATAGAGCAGTCCGCCCCTTCAAATGCCTTGTAGAGTGCCATCACCAGACCAGCACCTGCACGCACCTGCTTTCCCTCCAGCCCAAGGCCAAAGGCCAGACGTGTGGCCTGGAAGGGCTGCAGACCAAGACCTGGTTCGATCGTTTCCCGTAGGATTTTCTCCGGTGTGCGCGCCGCGACCTCTTCGATCTCGACGCCACCCTCCTGGCTGGCCATCACAACAATTCTGCTCTGGGCGCGATCCAAGGTGATGCCCAGATAGAGTTCGCGGGCAATATCACTGGCCTTCTCGACCAGGACCTGCTTCACCTTCTGCCCGGCGGGGCCCGTCTGATGGGTGACCAGCTGCATGCCGAGAATCTCGCCTGCATGCTTTGCTGCCTCAGCGGCGTCGGCGGCAACCTTTACCCCACCACCCTTTCCACGCCCGCCGGCATGTATCTGGGCTTTGACGACGACACGTCCACCGAACTCGGCAGCGATCGCCTGGGCTTCGTCAGGCGTGTAAGCAACCTTGCCATCAGGCACAGCCACGCCATAGGAGCGCAGCAGTTCCTTTCCTTGATACTCGTGGATCTTCATCGGCGCTCTCGTTCGATCTTTTGTGTCAGGACCCGCGTGCGGGTGATCTGGCTCTTATGGTCGATGGAATCGAATCGGTGGGGGTCTGGTACGGTACGACAGGGCGACCCTAGCGGCAAGACTTGAATGGTGGGTAATTGCCAGTTGGCGTGCTTCTATTGATATTTGGGTGCGCCCTTCTACACGTGACGACCCACAGCGCGACGGCGTGCGAGATCTTCTACGGCGCTCGCTGCGCAGCATACCTGACAAGTGGTTCCTGGGTCAGGGGAGAGGAACACCGGTGTTCTCCACCTCAATCGGTAAGAAATTGGGGATGGCCCTTACGGGTCTGCTCCTGTATTCGTTCCTCATCGGCCATCTTGCGGGGAATCTGCAGCTATTCGCTTGTGACGGTGGTACTACCTTCAATACGTATGCCGATTTTATGATCAGCAATCCACTGCTGATTCCCACAGAATTCATTCTGCTGGGTGTGTTGATGACGCATGTCGCCTTCGCTGTCTCACTGTCTCGCGCCGCGCGCCGCGCCCGCCCTCAAGGCTACGCCGTGCAGAAAGCGGTGGGGGGACGGTCCCTGGCTTCGCGCACCATGCTATGGTCGGGGCTCATAATTCTCATCTTTCTCATCATCCACATCCGCACCTTTAAATTCGGCGAGATTGGAGAAGGCGGCCTGTCTGCACTGGTTGCCGAGACCTTTCAACAGCCTGTGTGGGCTGGTGGATATCTTCTCGTTATGACTGTATTGGGGTTTCACCTATGGCATGCCATGCACAGCGCGTTTCAGACTCTTGGGTGGCATACACGCGCGGGATGGCGGCTCGCCTCTTCGCTGATGAGCATTCTCATCGCTGGCGGTTTCGCCGCGATCCCGGTCTACTTCTTCCTGGCCCAGTGAGCTAATAAGACCATGGCCCTCGACGGACATGTCCCTGGTGGACCCCTGGCAGAAAAGTGGGATCGCCACCGCTTCGATCTGAAGCTTGTAAATCCTGCCAACAAGCGGCGACACAATGTCATCGTCGTCGGCACGGGTCTTGCCGGTGCCTCTGCGGCGTCGACTCTGTCGGAGCTCGGCTATCATGTGAAGTCGTTCTGCTTGCAGGACTCGCCGCGCCGGGCGCATTCGATCGCGGCCCAGGGCGGGATCAATGCGGCGAAGAATTACCAGAACGACGGGGACAGTGTCTTCCGCTTGTTCTACGATACGATCAAAGGCGGCGACTATCGGGCACGCGAGGCCAATGTCTATCGACTGGCGCAGGTTTCTACATCGATCATCGATCAATGCGCCGCACAGGGTGTCCCTTTTGCCCGGGAGTATGGCGGGACCCTGGCGAACCGATCCTTCGGCGGGGCACAGGTCTCAAGAACGTTCTACGCTCGCGGACAAACAGGGCAGCAGTTGCTATTGGGTGCCTATTCAGCGCTGATGCGGCAGGTTGCTGCCGGTGGCGTTGAGATTTTCCCGCGGCACGAAATGCTTGACCTGGTCGTCGTCGACGGGCGCGCCCGGGGTATTGTGACTCGCAATCTCGTCACCGGCGAGATCCGCTCCTGGATCGCCGATGCAGTGCTGTTATGCACCGGCGGCTATAGCAACGTGTTTCATCTTTCGACGAATGCCAAGGGTTCGAATGTCACCGCCACCTGGCGAGCTCATCGTCGTGGTGCCTTGTTTGCAAATCCCTGTTTTACGCAGATCCATCCAACCTGCATTCCCGTCTCTGGTAGCTATCAGGCGAAGCTGACGCTGATGTCGGAGAGCCTGCGCAATGACGGGCGGGTGTGGGTACCAAAGCAGGGGGGCGATCAACGTGCCGCCGGCGTGATCCCTGAAGGGGAGCGCGATTACTACCTGGAGCGACGTTATCCGAGTTTTGGCAATCTGGTGCCTCGTGATGTGGCCTCGCGTGCGGCGAAGGCCGTCTGCGATGAGGGCCTCGGTGTAGGCAGTGGTCGCGCCGTGTATCTGGATTTTTCTGATGCAATTCAGCGTGATGGCGCAGATACCATCCGGCAGAAATATGGGAACCTGTTTCAGATGTACGAAGAGATTACGGGAGAGGATCCCTACGCCATGCCGATGCAGATTTACCCCGCCGTGCATTATACGATGGGTGGCCTGTGGGTCGACTACAATCTGATGAGCAATGTCCCCGGGTTGTTTGTACTGGGTGAGGCCAATTTCTCCGATCACGGAGCCAACCGTCTGGGTGCCTCAGCTCTGATGCAGGGCCTGGCGGACGGATACTTCGTCATCCCCTATACGCTCGGTGGTTATCTGGCAGGCGCTCAGTTAGGCGGTGTGGATCTGAGCCACTCCGCTTTTGATGACACCGAGCGGCAGGCGCGAGAGCGCATCGATTCATTGCTGGCCGTGAATGGCTCGAGAACCGTCGATGATTTCCATCGGGAACTGGGTCATGTGATGTGGGATCACTGCGGGATGGCACGCAATGCGCAGGGACTGACTGCGGCCCGAGATCAGATTCGTGAGTTGCGCGAAGAATTTTCCAAGAATCTGACCGTTGCTGGAACGAATGGTGAATTCAATCAAGTTCTTGAACGCGCCGGACGCGTGGCCGATTTTCTCGAGTTTTCCGAAACCATGATTCAAGACGCCTTGATGCGTGACGAATCGTGTGGTGGACACTTCCGCGAAGAGCACCAAACCGGCGAAGGCGAGGCGCAGCGGAATGATGAAGACTTTGCACATGTATCGGCTTGGGAATTCGCCGGTGTCGGTGCTGACGCGATTCTTCATAAGGAAGAACTCGCCTTCGAGAACGTGCAATTGACGCAAAGGAGTTACAAATGAGCGACATGCATATCACCCTCAAGGTGTGGCGCCAGGATGGTCCCAAGCAAAAGGGCCGATTCGAGAAATATGTGGCGATCGCAGCGCCAGACATGTCGTTTCTTGAAATGCTAGATGTGGTGAATGATGGTCTGGAAGGGGGTCACAAGATTCCAGTCTCCTTCGACAGTGACTGTCGGGAGGGCATTTGCGGCATGTGCGGCTTGGTGATCAACGGCGTTCCCCATGGTCCGGGGAAGGGGACCACCACCTGCCAGTTGTATATGCGCAGCTTTTCTGATGGCGACACCATTACGATAGAGCCATTTCGCGCCACGGCCTTCCCAGTGATCCGCGACTTGGTTGTCGATCGTACGGCCTTTGATCAGATTGTACAAGCAGGCGGATACAACTCCGTAAATACGGGATCGGCGCCCGATGCGAATGCCGTTCTGGTCTCAAAGGATCGGGCAGAAGAGGCGATGGACGCCGCTGCTTGCATCGGCTGTGGGGCCTGTGTCGCCACATGCAAGAATGCGTCTGCCATGTTATTCGTATCGGCCAAGCTCAAGCACCTCAACGTGCTCCCGCAAGGGCAGCCCGAGCGCCGGCAGCGGAGTCGGGCTATGCTGCAGGCGATGGACGACGCGGGATTCGGACACTGCACGAACGAATATGAGTGCGAGGCCGTGTGTCCAAAGGAGATCTCCGTGGGGACGATCGCTTTTCTGAATCGGGAGGTGTATCGAAGCTCGCTGGTCACGTCGAGCTTAGCGCCGACCGTCACGGGAGAGTAGTCGCGCGATGACGGCGTCACGTATGTGACGACTGTAGAGATATCTACTTTCTGTAGTACTGGCACAAAAATAGCCGCAGTCCCTTAGGGGGCCGCGGCCGATCTTTGTACTCCTAATGTCTAGTGCGACGGCTGCTGTCGTGCAGTCTTAGGCTACGACGATATTGACGCGCTTGCGATTGCGCCCTACGACTTCAAATGCGACACGGCCATTCGCTGTCGCATAGAGTGTGTCGTCACTTCCCTTTTTGACATTGATTCCGGGGTGGATGCGGGTGCCACGCTGGCGGATAATGATGGTCCCCGCCGTCACGTGCTGGCCCCCATAGCGCTTGACGCCTAGGCGCTTGGACTGGCTATCGCGACCATTTCGCGAACTACCGACGCCCTTCTTATGTGCCATGGTCTATCCTGTTGTCGTCTGTGGGGGAGGGATGGCCGCTTAGTTGGGCGCGACGATTCCGTCGATTTTCAGATCGGTGTATTGTTGACGATGACCGTTGCGATTTCGATAGTTCTTTCGTCGCTTCATCTTGAAAACGATGATCTTTTCGGCCTTACCGTGGCCGACGACGGTGGCTTCAACGGAAGCACCATCAACGGTTGGAGTGCCAATGTGGGTGGCGGCTTCGCCACGCACGAGCAGGACATCGGTCAATGTTTGCTTTGCACCCTCTTCCGCGTCGAGGCGGGGCACACGTACCGTGGCTCCTTCTTCGACTTGGAACTGGTGGCTGCCGATGCGAATGACGGCGTACATGCTGTCTCTTCTCTTCATCAGATCGAGGGGAGATCCGTCCACAGATCGTGGCGGACAGAAGAAATAAAGGTACGTAGGGCTTAGAAATCTGTCAACGAGAGCGGCGTGATCCGTTGCTACTTAAGCGAATAAGGTTTTCAGCTGTGACATCCAGTTCACGCCGGGTGGAGAAGAACCGGTAGTCCTGCAAGGTCATCGTTGCATCTTCGATGATCTCCACGCGTGTCTTGGTCGCCTTGCGCATGTCTTTGAGTCGTCGGCCATTTTCACCACGGACTGCGGCGGCCACCTCGGGATGTACCCGCAGATTGAATCGTCTGTCGCCATTTCCTGCATAGGCGCGACGCAACCAGCGCTCGATTTTGGTAATCGTTGTGTCTGCACCCATGATCCGTCCTCGTCCCTCGCATGTGGGACAGGGTTCTGAATGCGTGTGCAACAGATTGGGTCGTACCCGCTGACGCGTCATCTCAATCAAACCGAATTCTGAAATCTGGGGACTGATCGAGATCTTGGCGCGGTCGCGTTTGACTTCGTCTATCATAGCATCAACGAGCTTGCGGCGATTGCGCTCGTCATGCATATCGATGAAATCGATGACAATGATGCCGCCGATATCCCGCAGGCGAAGTTGGCGGGCGACCTCACGCGCGGCTTCCAGGTTCGTGTGGAGGATGCTGTCTTCCTGATCGCGCTTGCCTGTATTGCGGGCCGAGTTGACGTCGATGAATGTGCCCGCTTCGGCGTGGTCGATGACGAGAGAGCCCCCTCGCCGCATCCAGACTTCGCGCTCGTTTACTTTGTCCAGCTCACTCTCGATCTTGTGGACATCGAAGAGCGGTTTCTTGTCTCGATGGAGCTCAACCCGCTTGCGCAACTCAGGCGATACCTGCTTCAGGTATTCGATGATCTCGTTGTAGAGATCGCGCGAGTCCACCACAAGGCGATCGACATTTTCCGTGAACAAATCGCGGATGACACTAGAGGTCATGCCGATTTCACGGTGGATGACGCAGGGAGCTTTGAGCCGTTTGTTGCGCTTCTGAATTCGTCGGAATGTGCGTGTCAGCTGCTTGAGATCTTTGCGCAGGTCTTTTTCCGGCTTGCCACGACCTTCTGTGCGAACGATAGCGGAGAAACCATCGGGACGGAGTTTGCGAACCACGTCGCGTAACCGCCGCCGCTCGTTCCAGCTCGAGATCTTGCGAGACACACCGACCCAATCTCCATTCGGCATGGCGACAATAAAACGCCCAGCTAAACTCAGCTGGGTCGTGACACGCGCGCCCTTAGTACTAATGGGCTCTTTGGCAATTTGGACCAGCAGTTGCTGACCCTTCTTTACCAAATCCTGGATGTTGGGAAAAGCGCGCGAACGGCGATGCCGGGAGGAGCCGCTACCTTCTTCATCTTCTTCGGCCTCTACCATATCACGCACCTGGAGAAACGCGGTGCGTTCGAGACCGATTTCTACGAAGGCTGCTTGCAGACTGGGCAGGACGGCAGTCACCGTGCCTTTGTAGATGTCGCCGACGATTCGTTCGGCCTCAGGCCGTTCAACCCAGATCTCAGCCAGATCTTCGTCTTCGACGATGGCGATGCGGGATTCGTGAATCCCTTGACTGATGAAAATTTCGGTACGCATGGACCTTGTCCTTCATCGTCATCGACGTGCGATGACGTAGGGTCCAGTACGGATTGCAAGCAGAGGCACCCTCACGCAGGCAGGGACGAGGTCGCATTACCGAGCGTGGTCGCCAACGATGGCGAACAGGTGATGTATGCGGCTCAGGCGTGTCAGCAGTTTCGAAACTGCGAAGCCCGCCAGACGCGGCAAGTCCTCAACTTACAAGGTGGGCCTCGTCCGTCGGAACCACATTCAGGTGGCACAGATTGATGAGGACGGGGCGAACCAGGGATGTCTTGCGTCCGTACTGAACGCGATGTTGTAAGATGGGCCTCGCCACAATTTCGGTAGGCCCGCCGCGTCTCGAAGTCGTGCCTCGAGCCGACGGTATGAAATCAGATAGTCAGATATATCAATGGTACGCTGCGTTCGGGCCATCAGCAACCGGTCAGCAATCCGTGACGGCGATCTGTGTTAGCGATCCGTGTCACCACGAGCCATCAGCAACTGTTCATAACGAGCCGGATCGCGGAGCAATTGCATGGCTTCTTGAACCTGGCGGTCGAAGGACAACGCTGACATCAGGCTCGCTTGTCGGCCATGAAGTCGCAAGGCTAGCTCACTTGTGAGACCTTCTCGAATGTGTGGCAGTGCCGCGTCAGGAATGACAAATGCTTGGTCGCGGCCTTCCAGGGCCACCTGCAAACTGTCGATGGCCCGCACGACGGCATCGTTCCAACCAGCGTCGCTGGCTAGATGGCGTAGCTGAAGAAGTTCGTCGCTCCCGTCTTGCGGTCTCGCCTTTGCCAGTGGTGACTGCTGCAGGAATTGACGAAATGCTTCCATCATGGTCCCGTCGACTTCAAGTGTGGTGTCGGCCCGAGTCGGTTCCTCACCTACGTAGTTGATGACGAAGTCGAAGAAGACATGCTGGCGATGCATCTGTTGAACAATCATGGGTGGTGAAAATCCGGCAACCGTTATATCGGGGTTGATGCCCCCCTGCCCGAAGACGACCCGTCCAGCGCGTGTGCGATAGACGGTGGTATCAGCATCCAGATCATTCGGGTGGTCGCGATCCGGTGCTTCGCCGATAAAGGCATCAAGAGGGGTCGAAAGGATTTTTCGAGCTTCTGATTCCTCCAACTCAAAGCGCGCTTGGAGTCGGTCGATGGCTGTGTCCGCATTCGGTGAGCGCAAGATAAGTCCGAGGAGGAGGCCCGCTGGTAAGTCGTAGTCACCGGCCGGGAATTGTAGCAACGCGCCGGGGGGAACCGTGAGAGATGGGCGATGAATACTGCGGCCGCTTGGTGTGTAGTAAAGTGCCGTGGTCAGCTTCAGTGCCACTTGTCCCAGATTGTTCAGATTGAAGATGGTCTGGACTGAGCCCTTGCCGAAGGAACGGGTACCTACAAGAAGAGCTCGATCATTGTCTTGAAGTGCACCGGCAACAATCTCTGCCGCCGAAGCGCTCCCACCGTCAATAAGCACCACTAGGGGTAGGTCACCGAATAACGGCGGGCGCTCAGAGCGCTTCATGCCACCTTGGTCACTGTCGCGTTCGCGCACCGAGACGATGGGTGCGCCCTTCTCCAGGAATAGATCTGCCACCTGTGTCGCCTGGCTTAACAGACCTCCAGGGTTGCCGCGTAGATCGAGGATGAGACTGTGGATACCGGCGCTACGTAGCTGACTGATGGCATCACCGACTTCCTGTGATGTCTCCTCTGAAAAACGGGTTTGCCGCAGACTGACGTAGCCTACGCCAGGGGAAATTTGCCCACTTGTGGCAACGCTACGGATGGTGATCAACTCGCGAGTGATGGCCACAACCCAGTCGTCTGCAACACCCCTTCTTGAGATCGAAATGTTGACTGTGGAACCGGGCTCGCCGCGCAGGAGAGTGACAATCTGTTCGAGACCGAGGCTGCAGGTATCGAATCCTTCGACGGCGACAATCAGGTCACCTGGCAACAGGCCCGCTCGGGAGGCAGGTGTTGCTTCGATGGGTGCAATGATGACGGGATAATCGTCTTTGAGGCCTACCGTCATCCCAAGACCAGCAAATTTGCCTGTCGTATCCTGTCGCAGTTGTCGAAGGCCCTCCTCATCAAAGAACTGGCTGTAGGGATCCAGGTCGCGAAGTAAGCCATCAATAGCGGAGCGCATGATTTGATCATGGTCAACATCTTCGTAGTAGTGTTCGACGACACGCCCGTATACAGCCCCGAAACGCTCCCAACTGGAATTGATGTCCTTATACGGATCCTTCTCGACATTCGCAGCTCGTAGCTCTAAGGGAGTGAACAGCGGTAGAAGAGCGTACAGTATGGGCAGGGAGAGATGTAGACGGCGGAGCATAAAATCACCGAGCCTTAGGTGAAAGGAAAGGCAGGAAAGCGGGTTTGGAGTGCCGACCAGATGGTCTCATGCACGGATAACTCGTCAGCAGACGCATCCACCAGCAACCACTGATCATCGTCAGCGGCCATCCCCAGAAAAGCGTCACGGACGAGTTGTTGAAGTGAGGATCCGGCCTGTTCGAGGCGATCTTCCTTGCCACCACGCGCGATCCTTCGGGTACTGGCGATCTTTACAGCAAGATCCAGACAGATAGTGAGGTCCGGTAAAGTGCCGCCGACAGCGATGTCATTGACGGCCTGCGTCATTTCGATGCCGAGACCCCTTCCGACGCCTTGGTAGGCCACGGTCGAGGCCGCATATCGGTCGCTTATGACGGGCTTACCAGAAGCCAAGCTTGGGTTGATCAATTCCGTCACGTGTTGACGACGACTGGCACCATAGAGGAGCAGCTCGGTCACGTGGTCCACATCACCGGCATCGGGATCCAGGACGAGGTTGCGGATGCGTTCGGCCAAGGGAGTACCACCAGGTTCTCGAGTGAGGACCGGATCAGAGCCAGCTTGCCGTAGACGCTTTGCCAGCCGCTGCGACTGGGTGGTCGTTCCGGCACCGTCAATCCCTTCGAAGACAATAAAGAGAGGGCGAATCGACAAGAGACTTGTCTATGATGTAAGTGGGTGGCTGATGCGGTGCGTGAGCGTGGAGTAAGCGCTCATGGGCCTGTTTGTGATACAGGTGACCCAGATGGTGACGGGGGGTTATTTAGCTTGTTGCGAATGTAGGCAAGGCGCTCGATCACTGTGTAGTTGGTAGTGACTGCCAACACGACAAGGACGAACACCAACCCTTCATGGCCTAACAGTCCACCCATGGCCAGGCCTACGAGGCGCTCTGAGCGTTGCATGAAGCCAACCTTGCAGTCTTCGCCCAGCCCCTCGGCCCTGGCTCTGACATAGCTCACCATCAGTGATCCTGCCAGGGCGAAGAAGAGGATGGAACTCACCAGCCACTCGCCGCGACGGACCAAATAGGCCGCAATGCCGAAGAAGAGGAAGATCTCAGAGTAGCGGTCGGTGGTTGAGTCGAGTAGGGCGCCAAACTTTGTCTCGCTACGCCCCTCGCGGGCCAACTGACCATCTAAGATGTCACACAAGCCGGCAGCGAGCATGATGGCGGCACCCCATTGTAGTGCGCCTACGGCGAAGGCACCCGTCGCTACGATGTTCATCAGCAGCCCAAACACGGTCAACCAATCGGGCCTGAAGCCGAGCCTGATAAAGACCTGAACCAAGGGGCGCAGGATGCGTGTGGCTAGTGATTTTAGATGGGTGACGATCAAGAGTTGCCGAGTAGTAGAGGGGGGACCCAGTGCGCGTTCAACGGAATGCGGCGCGGGCTTGAGAATATAGGGGGCCGCCGTAGCGAGGCAAAGGGGTAAACATATCCACCATGGGAATTCACATGAGCGGGTTTATCCACCAATTTTGTGATCTGTGTGAATTTCTCAGAAAGAAGTACTGATAGGAAAACGTAACTTCTTGCAAAAACAAGAGGTAAGAGAAATGCGAGCGCGTAGAAGTTTTCCACGAAGCATGTGGATAACCGCGTGGATAAGTGACGGAGGCGTGAGAATGTCCACATGCCTATCCACAGGATGCCCTATGTATACTGGCAACAGCCACGGGGGACACGCTAGGGTGTAATTTGGACACATGGTCGAGTGACTCTTCGGAGCCGTGGCTTTGCTGGGTTGCCAGGAACAGCCCGTGAGGTTGCATAACATGGCGAACAGCTACTTGAAGTTGTTTCAGGCCACCGACCGCGCGAGACAAGGCAATTTCGAAGGGGTCACCTTGTAGTTCTTCTGCGCGGCCGTTGACGACAGTAGCATTAGGTAGGCGTAACTGCCTGACGCAGTGCCGAAGAAAATTTGCGCGGCGACGGCGGGCCTCTACAAGGACGAATTGGCTTTCGGGAATTGTAATGGCAAGGGGGATACCAGGGAGCCCGGCGCCTGACCCGACATCGAGGATTCTGGCGCACGGATGTAGTCGGATCTCGGTGCCGATGGCGACAGCAGGGAGTATGTGGCGGTTAAATAGCTGCGAGAGGTCTGCATGGCTCACGAGGTTCACTTGGGTGGCGAATCTCAGCAACTCCGCTTCATAGGACCTGAGCGCCTCGGCCATTGCTTCCAGGGCCGCTGGCTCTAATGACGGCCGGAGGCGGGAAAGCCTGGTCCTCAGGGCACCTGCGCCTGGGTCCTGGTCAATGACGCCTGTGGCGGAAGAGGGGGGCCTACCGGGGGCGATGTCGGCCACCAGGGAGCCCGCGGGCAGGGCGCCCGGCGATTGTTTCACGTGAAACAAATCTGCGCTGGGGCATTCGCATACTGGCCCTTTGTTTCACGTGAAACATGCTACTTGCCGATGCAGAATTCCTGGAAAATTCGGTCAAGGACCATATCCTCGACCTCTTCCCCAAGCAGGCCCGCCAACTGACGAAGTGACCCATGGAGATCTGCCGCCGCTTTCTCTGGCTCTTGGACCAAGGCTTCCAAGGCACGCCCGAGAGATGCCTCGCAGCCGCTCAGCAGCTCGTCATGTCGTTTACGAAAGATTCCCTGCCGCCTATCCTGGTCACGCGGCAAGACGCTCAACAGTGCCTCTTGGAGCTCCGGGAGCCCTTCCCCAGTTTGGGCCGAGATTTCTACCACAACCTTTCCGTCTCCCCACTTCCCCGGCACACTCGTCACCACCCCTAAATCGCACTTATTCAGCACAAGGACTTTCGCTATCTCCAACGCCGCCCCATTGGCTTCTTCAGAGGGCCATCCCTGTGAGGCGTCAACGACGAACGCTACGACACTCGCTTCTTTGGCCAGAGCCTGAGTCCGCCGCACTCCCTCCTCCTCCACCTCATCTTCACTTGCCCGCAGACCGGCACTGTCTACCAGTCGGAGCAACTCCCCGTCCCAAATAACGCGGGCGTCGATCCAGTCCCTTGTCGTTCCTGGTGTCGCAGAAACGATGGCGCGATCTTCATGGGCCAGCGCGTTGAGCAGCGTCGACTTCCCCACATTCGCCGGCCCTGCCAACAGGACCATCCAACCACTCCCACGCTCCCGCGCACCGTCGTATCCTTGCCGCAGAGCCTTCAGCAGTTCGAGAGCACTCACCAGTTGGTTAGACACGTGCTCTCGCGACTCCGGGTCGATGTCTTCGTCAACGAAATCAATGCCTGCTTCCACCTGCACAGTCGCGGCAAGTACCACTTCCCGCAGCTGGCCGATACGCTCACTCAAGCGACCACTCGTCGCCCCAAGCGCATTGTCCAAGTCTTGTCGCGATCCCGCTTGAATTACATCCAATACGGCTTCCGCCTGTAGTAGATCAAGCCGACCATTGAGAAACGCGCGCTCAGTAAACTCACCGGGCTGTGCTGTCGTAGCGCCATGAGCAAGTGCTGCGTCTATGAGCAGCTCCACAACAAGCTCACTCCCGTGCGCACTGAACTCAACCGTGTCCTCTCCCGTATAGGATTTTGGACCCTGCATATACCAAGCCAGGCCCGTGTCTATCCTGCTCTCATTTGCATCAAGAAAGTGGCCATATTGCACGAACCTGGGTGTGTCTTCCAGGCGCTGCGCGCCGTCGAAGATTCGCTCGGCAATGGTTAGAGCACAGGGGCCGCTGAGACGAACCATGGCGATGCCCCCACGACCACGAGGTGTGGCGACTGCGACAATCGTTGTCGTTGGGTTGCCCGCTGTTGCTTGGTTGGCAGGGGAGCACACAGAGGTTTCCCCGCTGGACGGTGGTGGTCGCGCCCTAGCGGCGGACGGGTTTCACCACCGCCTCCTTCTTCTGACGAAGGTGATTCGTCAGATACTGTTGACCTATCTGGAGGACGTTGAAGACGGTCCAGTAGAGCACGAGACCCGAAGAGAAGTCCCACATAATGAAGACCATCACCACAGGCATGATGTAGACGAGGGCAGCCTGCTTGGGATCCTTCATCGTCATACGAGATTGAAAGAACATGGCCAAGGCCATCAACAGGGGCAGCAGATGGAATGGGAACCCTGCCACGTTGATTTCATCGGGCAAAGACAGGTCTGTGATCCACAGCATCCACGGCGCCTGGCGCAATTCAATCGTCGCCGAAAAAATCTGATACATGGCAATGAAGATAGGCATCTGCAGTAACATGGGGAGGCACCCACCAATTGGATTCACGCCCTCCTCCTTGTAGAGCTTCATCGTCTCTTGACTCAAACGCTGGCTGTCGTTTTTGAACTTCTCCCGTAACACCGTCAGCTTCGGCTGCACCTCCTGCATGCGCGCTGCTGATTCGTAGGACTTATGCGTGAGAGGATACACAAGCAGCTTTACCACAACGCCGAACAGCACAATCACCCAACCGTAATTTGGAATGAATTTGTGAACGGCAATGAACACCAGCAGCAGAACCTCGGCGATCTGACGCACGACGGGAAAACCCAGGTCTATCCCACGCGTCAGCGTACTCTCGTACCGTTCGACCTTCTCAAGATCGAGGGGTCCCGCGTAAAATAACGTTTCCCATGTCTCGTCCCCCGACTCTAGGCGCCTACCAAACGCGAATTGGTACTCCCTGTATGGTTCATGGATGAGGGGTCGGCCCGACATCTGGATGCGATACCGTCCGGCTCCGGTGGGTGCGAGGGCGGCGAGGAAATATTTGTTGCGTACACCCGCCCACTTGAGCTCACCGCGCTCTTCCCAACTATCCTGTTCATCATCGTCAACCTGGAGCTCTTCAAGGCTGTCATTGAAGTAGCTCATGACCCGCATCACTTGCAGATCCAATTTTGGCTCCCGCTCCGCCAAAGCGATGCCACTATCCCAATGCAGGTACGCAATCGACCCGTCTGTGATTCCCCGGAAGCGATGCTCAAGGCGAACGCCATATTCTCCGTCGGTGACCAAGATTCTCTTCTCGATGGATCGCCCGTCACCCAGATCAGCTCGCAGTGTGAGGACCACTTCACCACCGTCTGTCGCCCAGACACTGTCTGCGCTTGGCTCGAAGTGGAGGTCACCCAGGTCAATCACTCGCTCACTGGTTTCTGACCGCAGGCTCACACGCAGCGCCTGGCCTCCAGAGGGAATCAGATCAACCTGGCGTCCGTCTGGACGGCGATAGTCGAGCAACTGTGCACTCACCAACACGCCGCCCCGAGTCGAGAACTCCAGTCTATGTACTGAACTGCCCATGACAACGGTCCTGGAAGCCGACGGCGTGATCGGCGAATCAACGACATCTGTCGTGCCGGTCACGTCCCGTTCAGTCACTGCCTGGGTCGGCGTCGCCTCTACGCGCGTCTTTTCTGGTTCACCAAGCTGTGCCGGTGCACCTGCCTCGGAAACCTCCTCGCGAGCGACTTGCTCTTCGAGTGGCGGTGGCGAGAGCCCCATCAACTCGTAGTAGTAAGGCATCAGGAGGAAAATCAGACCAACGAGGAGAAACGCGAGCAGTGTCCGCTTGTCGTCCATGAACTGTCTTGCGATCGCTTTTTAGAAGCCCGACTCAGTCGTGGGCAATTTGGTGGGCACTGGCGGAATCCCGAAGTCGTTGCAACAACTGGCCAACCTCCCGATAGAGCACCTCAAAGGATTGGCAAGCCGCAGATGGCCGAGCCAGCAAGACGACGCTTCCCGATATGGGCGCATCGAGGTCACGCAGGATGTGACGGAGACGACGTTTTAGTCGATTGCGAACGACGGCGTTGCCGAGGGCTTTGCGGATGACGAAAACAGCACCGCTCGGCTCGCGTCCATCGCGCACCCAAAGATCCTGACCTCGGATCCATCCCATGGTTGCTCGGGGTGCGGCCAGAGTATCGCTGCTTAGACGGTAAGACGCTTGCGCCCGCGACTACGACGGCGAGCCAGAATCGCGCGGCCACCGGGCGTCCGCATGCGCTTGCGGAAACCGTGCTTGTTCTTGCGGCGGCGATTGCTGGGTTGATACGTGCGCTTCACAGAAACCTGACTTTCGTGGACAGATCCAAGGGGGGAGAAATCTGTGCTACCAGAAGGGCTGCTACAGATCTAATACATAAATTGGGCGGTGGAAACCGGTGAACCTAGGGGGTCGCGCCGTATCTGTCAATCCTGCACCTTGCGTCCCCCCCGCGCCGCCGAAGTCACTGAACGACCAAGACCACGTGCAGAGATCTTGACGATTCGTGTCGCGAGCCATACCCTAGCCGGCCCTCAATTTCAGCCAATCCCTTCTGGCCCGCAACTCCCCACGGGTGCCCATGTCGCAGGATACGCAAGAATTATGGGCTCGGTGTCTTTTGCACATCGAGCGCCGGATGCGCCCACAAACGTTTAATACCTGGTTTCAGCCGACGGCGGCTCGGCGCTTCGACGAAGAAGTGCTCGAGTTGGAGGTGTCGAGTGCCTACTTCGCACACTTTGTTGAAAGCAACTATCTCCCACTGATTCAGACCGTGGTAGAAGATGAGACTTCCTTCCAACCCAAAATTGTCTTTTCGGTTGCCAAGGAGCCGTTAAAGCCCACGCCTACGTACACACCCGATCGGCCCCGTCCTGCCGGGTTGGCTGCGTCCTTGTCTCCAAGTGTAGAGTCATCTTCGTCTGAGGATGAGGATTCAGCTACAACGACACAGGCACCGCAGCAACCGGTCGATCCATCGGCTCAGAAAGATCTGCCGCGAAATGACATCGACGGTCGAGGGCACCTACCGCCACTGAACGCGCGATATGTCTTCGAAACCTTCATCGTCGGCGAGGGAAATCGTTTTGCCCATGCGGCAGCCCTGGCCGCAGGCAGATCTCCTGGTAAGACCCAATTTAATCCGCTCGTCATCTATGGCGGCGTCGGCCTCGGCAAGACACATTTGCTGCAAGCGATCGGTCACCATGCCAAATCTCAGGAATCCAGCTGTCGAGTCTTGTATGTCCCTTCCGAGAAATTTATGGGTGATTTCATTGAGTCCCTGAAACGCCAGGATGTTCCGGGATTTCAACGCATCTATCGCAGCGCCGATGTGCTCCTCGTCGATGATATTCAGTTTCTACCGAGGGGAGAGCATATTCAGAATGAGTTTTTTCATACCTTCAACGCGCTGCATCAAAGTGGCAAGCAGATCGTCATGACCTGCGACAGCCCACCTGGAGAATTGGTGAAGTTGGAGGAACGGCTCATCTCCAGATTTCAGTGGGGCTTGGTAACAAGCATTGAGCCACCCGACTTGGAGACGCGAATCGCCATCCTGCAGAAAAAGGCAGAAACGAATGGGATTCTGCTGCCGGATGATGTGGGCACCTTTCTCGGCAATTACGTCAGCTCCAATATCCGTGAATTGGAGGGGGCTCTTAATCACATGATGGCCTACTGTGCGGTGAACCAGGTCGAGTTGAGCATCGACGCTGCGCGCAAGATTGTGAAAGAGCGCGCCACGGCTGAGACCTCGCATCTGTCGATTGAAGGGATTCAGCGGATTGTGGCGCGGCATTTTGAACTCACTCCCGAACTGCTCATTGGAAAAACAAGAAAACACAATGTTGTGGCACCTCGTCAGATCGCCATGTATCTGGCCAAGCGTCTGACCAAGAGTCCACTGAAGGTCATCGGACTTCACTTTGGCAATCGAGATCACAGCACCGTCATTCACGCAGTTCAGACGGTCGACAAGAAACGCAGCCAAGATCCCGCATTCGCCAGTCTGGTCGAGTCTCTCTCAGAAGAGATCCAGCAGATCTCCTAGCCTAGATCACTGCCAGTCTGTGTAGCGCAGCCCGTCCCACCAGAAAAACTTCATAGATCTATTGTATCCACATACAGCCTGTGGATAACTCTGTCTTTGCATGTGGATAATAGTGTGGATAAACATCTGTGGCCCCTCGGACAGCTGTTGGTGTTCACAACCTGAGTTCATCCACAAAATATCCACGCACTTGGAGGTGGTTTATTTTGTTATTATATCCTTTATAAGTATATATAAAACAATCAGTTACATTTAATGTCTCACAGGCATATATTGTTGTTATCCACAAGTCAACAGTACTACTAGAACTACTAAGAAAAATAGAACACGAGTACTTTTATATTTCTTCTAGTACAAGATGTGGAAAAGATCTTCTATCATGCATTGAAGATCGCTTCGAGTCATTGACGAATAGATAATCTGTATCCCTTTCTTAAAATCTGTTACCACGTAGCAACAGCGCAATAATTCGGATCTTGTGTGATGTCCTAATGACCATGCTACCAAATTGACTATTCATATATATAAGGCTACATTTGATCACTTTCGGCGAGCACAATACTGACAGGTGTATCGACCGATTAAAGCCCACAGACGCCACCTGCGTTCTTGGTGGCAAATACCGCGCGATCGGCGTCGGTCTTGGTAGCAAAAACGTCAACGCCTCTGCCCAGGATCTGTGTGATGAAGCTGACCCTTGATCGAAATGAGCTCTGGCGCGGTCTCAATACCGTTCTCGATGCGGTAGCGAGCAAACCAGCGCAACCTGTATTGGCCAACGTTCTGCTGGATGCGGCAGGAAGCCAGCTTACACTCTCGGCAACGGATCTCGATCTATCCATCCGTACGAAAGTGGCCGCTGTCGTGGATGTGCCTGGGCGCATTACGGTTCCTGCAAAGACATTGGCCGAAATCACAAGAGAATGGCCAGAGGCAGATCTTCAGATCAGTCTCGAGGATGGACGCATCACTATAGCAGGGCACTTGGGCGCAGCCAACAGTGGCGAAGGCCGCTATTCTCTAGCGGCAACTGCCCCAGATGAATTTCCGGAAATGCCCGAAAAGTTAGATGGCCTCGAACTGACCTTTGGCGATGGTGGTCCAATCGATGGGGATCTCGTTCGTGCGATGATTGACCGGACTAGCTTTGCTGTTTCCCGAGATGAAACACGACCGGTTCTCAATGGCGTATTATGGCGAATCACTGCGGACTTTATATCGATGGTTGCAACCGACGGCAGCCGCATGGCAGAGTTTCGCAAGAATTTAGATGGTGTCGATCGAGGTACAGCAGAGGTCATTTTACCGCCACAAGCCTGTCAGCAACTCGGAAAGCTTCTTGATAGCACACAGGACGCTCTTTCGAAAGCTATCGTGGGCGAGAGTCAAGTCATGTTTCAAATTGGCGAGACACAATTGCTCACACGGCTTATCGAGGGACCTTATGTAGACTATGAGCAGGTCGTTCCAAGAGAGAATGACAAACGTTTAACCATTGCGATTGATCAATTGTTACCGGCAGTTCGCCGTGTCTCCATTCTTTCCAGTTCCTATACGCATCAAGTTCGTATGATGCTGCAGGATGGCAGCCTGGAGTTAACCGCCTCTAGTCAGGAAATTGGCGGAGAAGCGCGTGAGGTAATTCCGGGTGACTATAGCTCTGACGCCTTAGAAGTCGCATACAATGCTCAATATCTGATGGAAATTCTGCGCAAGATTGGCTCGGAAGAAGTCATCGTTGATCTGCGTGACTCAGTAACAGCTGCGGTTGTGCGACCCGGAGAACAGTTGGAAGGCGAAGAGCTTTTCTATTTGCTGATGCCGATGCGGCCCAGCGCCTAGAGACTACGATTATCCAAAGAAATTGACGAAATGTTGCTTCGACAGTTGTCGCTGCGGCCCTTTCGAAACTTCGCTCATATCGACCTTGAATTCGCCGCAGGTGGTGCCGTAATCGTGGGTGGAAATGGTCGAGGAAAGAGCAACATCCTGGAAGCGATCTGCTACCAGTCAATCGGCAAGTCGATTCGAGGGTCTCGAGATCACGAAGCAATTCCTCACGGAGGCGCTCACTTTGACATCCGAGGAAATTGGCAAGAAGTAGGTAGAGAACGCCCCTGTCGAGTTTTCTATGGAACCGATGAGGGCAAGAGAGTGTTTCTTGATGAGACGGCCCTCACACGTGTTTCCGACTTGGTCGCACATTTTCAAACAGTCCACTTTGCACCCCAAGATGTGGCACTCGTATTGCAGTTCAGCGCTCAGCGTCGACGTCTGCTCGACATCGTGCTATCGCAAGCTGACACAGATTATTTGAAGGCACTACAGACCTATCAACGACTGCTGACACAACGAAATCACTATTTACGCAGTCTCGGTCACCGCAGCATCGATACAACAGAGACAGACGTCTGGGACGCACAGTTGGCCCGACCAGGTTCCTACCTGCGCCACCACCGACTGTCCGGTCTTGTTGAAATGTTGCCGGACTTTCAACGGCACTACCAAATGTTTTCGACAGGGCAGGAAGCAGCAAGCTTGTTATATGCAGATGCGCCCCTTCCTCCAAGCAATGAACATGTTCCATCAGAAGAGCAACTCGAACAAGAATTTCGCCAGCAACTATCTGATGCACATGAGAAAGAACGTCACGCCGGCCATACTCTTAATGGCCCACACCGTGACAGCTTCGTTTTTACCATCGATGATGCAGCGGCAGACATCTACGGCTCGCAGGGCCAACAAAAGAGCGTCCTTTTGTCGTGGAAAATGGCGGAATTACAGTTGCTGGAACGACGCAGAAATAGGCAGCCACTCCTCCTGCTCGATGACGTGTTTTCCGAGCTTGATCCAATCCGCTCGGCACATCTGATCGATATGATTGCCGACTTTGATCAAGTAATTTTGACGGCGCCCCGTCAACCACAAGAAGACCTCGGTGATCGCTATACACGGATCGATTTGGAATGAGTGAGATCGACGATCGATTGGAACCTAACGCAGAGGCGGTAGGCGCTCTTCTAAAGACTGTTTTGGCAGACCTTGGTGTTGATGACAAACTGCTGGAATGTCGAGCTCTGTTAGCCTGGGAAGAAGTCGCCGGCGAACACTTGGCCGAACAGGCACAAGCGATCGGTGTTCACCGTGGGCGATTGCAGTTGGCTGTGTCCTCGGCGGTATGGCGGACACACCTGAGTTTTTCAAAGCAGCAATTGTTAGATCGGATGAACCAACGTCTCGGCGAGCGAGTCCTCAAGGATCTCGTCTTCGTCTCCCGACGTCCGGCTGATTCCAGTCGGCGAAAGACCGTTGAGCGAGGATGACGCGTTGATGTCAGAAGTAGACAATGAAGTGACAGAAACTCCAAAGATTACTCAGAGCGGCAGCGCTGACGACTATACGTCTGACGCGATCCAGGTTCTTAAGGGCCTGGAGGGTGTCCGTAAGCGACCGGCGATGTACATCGGTGACACCGGCGAAAATGGCCTGCACGAGCTGGTCAAAGAAATCGTCAACAACAGCGTTGACGAAGCCATGGCAGGACGCTGCGATCGAATCGAAGTGGTCGTACTGGCAGATGGCTCTGTCCGCATCACTGACGATGGCCATGGAATTCCTGTTGGTATCCACGAGGGCGAGGGCAAGTCGGGTGTAGAAGTTGTTATGACGATGCTGCACGCCGGTGGAAAGTTCGACAAGAAGGCTTATCAAGTGTCGGGTGGTTTGCACGGGGTTGGTGCCAGCGTCGTAAACGCACTATCCGAGTGGCTGATCGTCGAGGTTCGACAATCAGGCAAGGTGCACCAGCAACGTTATGCCCGTGGTGAGCCGCAGATGGGGCTGGAGGTTGTCGGCGATGCCGACACGACGGGGACGATCATTCATTTCAAACCCGATGCGGAAATCTTCGAGACCGTCGAATACAGATGGGAGATGATCGCCCCTCGTCTGCGTGAGCTGGCCTTTCTCAACAAAGGGCTGGAGATCGTCGTTCGTGACGAACGCAACGATCAGCAGGAGACGTATCTATTCGAGGGTGGTATCGTCGAATTCGTCACATTTCTTAATGAGGGTCGCAGCAGCCTGCATCCAGAGCCCATATATTTAAAAGGCGAGCGCGATGGAGTCGGTGTTGAAATCGCGATGCAATACAACGACTCCTATCAAGAGACAGTCTTTACGTACGCGAACAATATCAAGACCACTGAGGGTGGTACACACCTGATCGGTTTTCGTGCAGCCCTCACGTCAACACTGAACTCGTATTCCACACGCGAAGACTTGCTCAAGAACGTGAAGTTCGCCATTGCTGGAGAAGACACGCGCGAGGGTCTGACAGCCGTGGTGAGTGTCAATGTTCCTGAACCACAATTCGAGGGTCAGACGAAGTCCAAGCTCGGCAATAGTGCGGTCAAAGGGCTCGTGCAATCGCTGACGTCCGAAGCATTGAGCACGTATCTCGAAGAGCACCCCGATGTCGGCAAGCGAATCATTGCAAAGATCGTTGAAGCCGGTCGCGCTCGAGAAGCTGCCCGCAAGGCGCGGGAGCTGACTCGGCGCAAGGGCATTCTCGACGGCGGCTCGTTACCCGGAAAATTGGCCGACTGCTCCACACGAAATCCCGATGAGAGCGAGATCTATCTGGTAGAGGGAGATTCGGCCGGTGGATCGGCTGCCATGGCGCGCGACCAGCAATATCAAGCCGTGCTGCCGATGTTCGGTAAGCCACTCAATGTCGAAAAGGCACGGATTGATCGCGTCCTAGGCAATGACAAGCTGCTGCCTCTGATCTCCGCCCTTGGAATTGGCATCGGTGAAGAGTACGACTTCTCGCGTCTGCGTTATGGCAAAGTGATCATCATGGCCGATGCCGACGTTGATGGAAGTCACATCCGAATTCTGCTGCTGACTTTTTTCTTCCGCTACATGCGTGAATTGATCGAGAAAGGGAAAATGTATCTGGCGCAGCCACCGCTGTTTTTGGTGAAACGTGGCAAGCGTGAGCTCTACGCTTTCAACGAGCAGCAGCGCGACGAGCACCTGGCAGAAATGAAAGGCGACGGCGATGGCCGTGGTATCATGGTTCAACGCTATAAGGGTCTCGGCGAGATGAATCCTGAGCAGTTGTGGGAGACGACGATGGATCCCGAGCGCCGCACGTTGCTGCAGGTGGCCATCGATGACGCCCTCGAAGCGGAGCACATGTTCACGCTCCTGATGGGCGAGCAGGTCGAACCACGCCGCGAGTTCATCGAGGAACACGCACTCGACGTAAAGAATCTGGATATCTGACAGTACGCCCTGGCAAACCTGCTGCCAGTATCGACGCGACAAACAAACAAATCTGAAGACGATCTGTAGAGCATGACTGAACAACGCGACGCACGAATCATCCGGGTCAATGTAGAAGACGAGCTCAAGTCGTCTTTCATCGACTACTCGATGAGTGTCATCATGGCACGGGCCCTGCCCGACGTCCGTGACGGGTTGAAGCCGTCACAACGCCGAATTCTTGTGGCCATGAACGATCTAAATCTGGCGCCAGGTCGCGGCTTTCGTAAATGCGCGAAGATTGCTGGTGATACCTCCGGAAACTACCACCCCCATGGCGAGGCAATCGTCTATCCGACGCTTGTGCACATGGCGCAGGATTTTCGTCTGCGCTACATCATGGTCGATGGTCAGGGCAACTTCGGTTCCATCGATGGCTACCCGCCGGCGGCAATGCGCTATACGGAAGCAAGACTGAGTCACGCGGCGACGGAGATGCTCGCAGACATCGACCGCGACACGGTGGATTTCGTCGCAAACTACGATGAGACGCGGGAAGAGCCGGAGGTTCTGCCGTCGCGATTCCCCAATCTACTTTGCAATGGTTCCAATGGTATCGCTGTCGGTATGGCGACGAAGATTCCACCGCACAATGTTACCGAAGTCTGTGACGCCTTGGTCGCCCTCATCGACGATCCCGAGATCTCGATCGACTCGTTGATGGAGCATATCAAGGCACCCGATTTCCCCACGGGCGGTGTCATCTACGGAATCCAGGGCGTGCGCCAGGCGTATCGTACGGGGCGCGGCATCGTGCACATGCGAGCGCGCACCCATGTCGAACAGCAAAGGGACAAGCGCGAGCGGATCATCGTCACTGAGATCCCCTTTCTCGTAGACAAATCGACGTTGCTGGAGAAGATGGCGGACCTTGTTCGTCACAAGGTCATCGAAGACATCTCCAACATTCGTGACGAGTCGGGACGAGGTGGTCTACGCATCGTCATTGAGCTCAAGCGGGACGCTCATTCCGAGGTTGTCCTCAACCAGCTCTTCAGCCATTCCATGCTGCAACAGAGTTTTGGTATCAATGCGCTGGCCATCGTCAAGGGTCGTCCGCAGCTGCTGAATATCAAACAGATGGTCGAGCACTACATCGAGCATCGGCACGACGTCATCTTGCGCAGATCCCGTTTCGACCTGGCAAAGGCCGAGGCGCGGGCGCACGTATTGGAAGGTTATCGAATTGCTCTCGATAACATCGACGAAATCATCCGATTAATTCGTGCCTCTGCCAACCCCGAAGAAGCACGTAACAAGCTCATCGCTCAGTTCACATTGTCCGAGATCCAGGCACAAGCCATCCTGGCGATGCCCTTGCAGCGTCTGACCGGACTCGAGCGAGAGAAAATCGAAGAAGAGTACAAGGAGCTGATGACGCTCATCGAGCATCTGCGCGCAGTGTTGGAAAGTCACGATATGCAGATGCAGATCATCAAGGATGAAGTTAATGATATTCGCGAACGCTTCGGTGATGAGCGACGGACGGAGATCGTCTACGCTGCCGAAGAGTTCGACATGGAAGATCTCATCACCCGCGAAGACATGGTGGTTACCATCTCGGGTGAGGGATATATCAAGCGGATGTCTCCCCGGGCGTATCGCACGCAGGCGCGAGGCGGTCGAGGCGTCAAGGGGATGGGTACGAAGGACGAGGACTTCGTCGAACGCCTGTTCATCGCTTCAACGCACTCGTACATCCTCTTTCTCACAGCTCGTGGTCGCTGCCATTGGCTCAAGGTATACCGCATACCGGAGGGCGAGCGCAATGCCCGCGGTCGTCCCGTCGTCAACCTCATTCAGCTAGAAGATGGCGATGAGATCCGCGCTGTGGTGCCCGTCGATGAGTTCGTCGATGATCGCTATCTGTTCACGGCCACGCGCAAGGGCATTGTCAAAAAGACGGTCCTGTCTGCGTATGGGAATGTGCGACGCGATGGCATCATCGCCCTCAAGATCCAGGATGATGACAACCTCATCGGAGCCGCTCTCGTAGAGCCAGGTCAAGATATCCTGCTGGCCACGCGTTCTGGTATGGCCGTGCGCTTTGGTGAGTCTGATGTACGTTCGATGGGCCGTGTGTCGACGGGGGTAAAGGGAATTCAGCTACGGGACGAGGACGTCGTCGTCGACATGGTGGTTATTGGCGATGATCCCGCATCCCTGATGACCCTCTGTGAGAATGGTTACGGCAAGCGCACGCCGAGTGCTGAGTATCCTCGGATTCGCAGGGGGGGTAAGGGCGTCATCGACATCAAGGCCACCGATCGCAATGGACCGGTCGTGTCCAGCAAGCTGGTGTCCGATGATAATGAGATCATGATCGTCACACAGAATGGGATCATGATCCGATTGCCCGTGGAAAGTATCTCGCAAATTGGTCGAAATACTCAGGGTGTACGAGTCATCAACGTCGATGATAAAGACCGGGTCATCGATATGACCCCAGTTGTGGCCGAAGACGAGGAAGTCATAGAAGACGAGAACAGCGCCAAGAATGGGGAAACGGACTCGGATGGATCGCCGGATGCGTCCTCATCTGATGCTGCCGAAGGCCCCGACAATGGTCCGGTCAATTCCGACGACGAGAGTGCATAGCGCCGTGTTGCGCGGCAGCCCCGCCACTCGAAATCGTTGTAGCTCCCTTTGTTTACTGTCGGTTAGCGCTTTCGTCCCTTCTTGACAGCGTTGGCGAATTGTAGGCAGACCGCTTATATTCTGCGAACCTGAGATGGAGTCGTGTGCAACTCGGAGGGCTAGACCTAATTGGTAAGGCAGCGGTCTTGAAAACCGCCGGGTTCACGCCCTTGTGGGTTCGAGTCCCACGCCCTCCGCCAGATTACAGTAGTTGTGTGCATTAACGCTGCGGGACAAAGATTCGGTAATTCGTCAATTGCTGGAGAGGTGACCGAGTGGCCGAAGGTGGCAGCCTGCTAAGCTGTTGTAGGGGGTGACTCCTACCGAGGGTTCGAATCCCTCCCTCTCCGCCAGCGTTTGTTGCCCCCTCGTTCAATGGTAGGACACGTGCCTCTGGAGCACGTTATCGGGGTTCGAATCCCTGGGGGGCAGCCACTTTTTGCGAGTCAGCGCACGTCGCTGGCCGATGAAAACTCTTGAGATCTTCAACAGATCGCGGGAGTTTTTTTTTGGCCAGCGACGTGACGGTGTCCGGCATCCAACCCCCGCATCACAGAGCGAGTTCCACAATAAAATTCAACGGAGGAACGAACACTTTGAAACGCCTATCAAGAATCAGCGTCCTGCTACTGGCCATAGCCACCATAGCCACCATGGCCGCAGGTCCAGTCCTCGCTGACACGTACACAATCGATGCAAGCCATTCAAATGTTGGCTTCAGTATTCGACATCTGGTGAGCAAGACGAAAGGGACCTTCGCCTCTTTCGGTGGTACGATCGCATATGATGCAGCGCATCCCGACAAGAGCACCTTCAATGGAAGCATTGACGTAGCGAGCATCGACACACAGAACGAGCGCCGGGACGGCCACCTGCAGAGTGCTGATTTTTTCGACGTGGCTCAGTATCCGACGATCACTTTCGTCTCGACAAAGGTGGAGACGAAAAGTGACAGTCTCCTGCACGTGACGGGTGATCTGATGATACACGGAGTCACCAAGGCGGTGACCATCCCCGTTGAAATCATTGGATCCGGCACGCATCCAAACAATGGCAAGAAGCAGATTGGTCTGGCAGGTGAAATCACAGTCAAGGCTTCCGATTTTGGCGTCAACAGCTGGAAAAACTTCGACGCGATTCTTGGCGACGATGTGAAAATTGAGATCGTCGTCGAAGCCGGCGCAGCCTGAACCAGTAAGTATTGTTTCTGGTGTCCGACCGAAATCGGGTCGTCTCGCTCGCTGCGGGGCGGCCCATTTTTCTATGTTGAGAGGCTTGGAAGTGCCGGCTATGATTGACAATTCGGCACGTCCCCCATATCCTCGCACCCTATGGGCGAGAGCCGCACAGAGGGAGTCATCGCATGGGCACTTATGGCACCGGCGCTTGTTGTTCTCGGTGTCTTTGGCATCTTTCCCATTTTCTATGCTTTTTTCGTCAGTCTCCATCGATGGCGAATCAAGAAGGGTGAGTTTCTAGGCCTGAGCCACTACGGCCGTGCACTGGGTGATCCCATCGACCTTCTTGGCCTGCTGATCGGCTTGGCCGTCATCTGGGTGGGACTCCGCTGGTTCTCCAATCACATACGAATTCGTAAAGCATTCGGTGCGGCGTTCCTGCTCGCAGGCTGCTGGCTAGCACTTCATTTTCTGTTGGGCATGGCGGCAAGTGGTGACGGACGGCTATTCAATGCCTTCAAGGTCACGCTCTTCTATTCACTGGGCACCATTCCCCTAGAAGTGGCAGGTTCGTTATTGCTGGCGACCCTGCTGTTCAAGATTGCCACGGCTCGAAGTTTCTTTCGGGTACTGTTTTTTCTGCCCTACATCACACCGATGATTGCCACGGCCGTCGTCTTCCGAACGATCTTCAGTCCGAATCCGTCGTCACTGGCGAATCGTTTCTGGGCCCTCGTCGGCAGCGATCCGCAACGCTGGCTCTATGACAGTCGCAGCATCGTTGCCCTGGCCCTGCAAGGCATCGGTGTCGAAGCCTACCCCGACTGGGTCGATACCATGTTTCCCAGTATGTCGCTTGTGTGTGTCCTGCTTTACAACATCTGGGTCTACATCGGCTATGACACTGTCATCCTGCTGGCAGGACTCAGCGCGATCCCTCGTCACTATTTCGAGGCTGCAGCAATCGATGGGGCCAATACATGGCAGACCTTTCGACATGTCACGCTGCCACTCATTTCACCGACCCTGTTCTTCATCAGCTTGGTAGCAGTGATCGGTACATTCAAAGCCTTCAATCACATCTACATTCTGCGCACGGCGGGTGCACAAGACACGGTTGATGTCGTGAGCGTTCTGATCTTTGATCAGATCTATCAATTTCACAATGCTGGGTACGCGTCGGCTCTTGCCCTTATCCTATTCCTAACGATCCTTGTGCTGACCGTCGTACAGAATCGATTGCTTGGTCGGCGCGTATTTTATGGCGATTGATGGTCAGTAAGCGAACACGCCTCCTGCACCGTGGCCTCACATACGCCGGCCTGATCTTTGCCGGGGTTGCGGCGTGTACACCCTTTGTGTGGATGGTGACATCTTCCTTTATGACGCGGGGTGAAACCCTGCGGCGCGTTCTCTGGCCCGCTGCCTTGCAGTGGAGCAACTATTACAGCGCCTGGAGTGAAGAGGACTTCGGGCTGTATTTCGAAAACTCTCTTATGATCGCCGGGCTGACCGTGGCAGGAACGCTGCTTTTCTCCCTCACAGCAGCCTACCCGTTGGCGCGAATGCGATTCCCTGGACGGGAGCCGCTCTTTCTCCTAATCCTTGCGACGTTGATGGTGCCGGAAACGGTGACGATGGTGCCGAATTTTCTCACCGTGTCATGGCTTCACCGTGCCACGCCCTTGGCGTGGATCAACAATTGGCCTGCCCTTACCATTCCTTTCATGACCAATGCCTTCAGTATTTTCTTATTGCGCCAATTCATGCGAGGGATCCCCGGGGAGCTGTGGGATTCGGCCCGTATTGATGGCGCCGGTCACCTACGTTTCCTCTTTCAGATTGTGCTACCCTTATGCCGAGCTCCCCTGCTGACGGTCGGCATGTTTACCTTCATTGGTTCGTGGAACGCACTAGGGTGGCCCTTGCTGGTGACGAATACGCCGACCTGGCGGCCCATTGCTGTGGGGCTGCAAAAATTTGTCTCCGAAGCGGGTCCCGAAGTCCATCTGCAGATGGCGGGTGCGATGATTGCAACGATTCCCGTGCTGGTACTCTACGGGATGGTGCAGAAAGAGTTTACTGAGGGAATATCTATGTCAGGGTTGAAGGGATGATGCGCACACCCCAACGAATCTCGTGGCTACAGGTGACGGCTCTTGCCGTGTTTTGTGCCTGCGGGAGCAGTACCGATGCACCAGAGTCGACGGCGGTGGTAGATGTCGAACTGGTCGATCCCCAGGGACAGCAGGTCGTGTTCTGGTATCAGCACACACGGCAACGCGAAGACGGGCTGCAGGAGTTGATCGGGCGTTTCAACGAGACCAATCAGTACGGTATTGAAGTGCGCGGAGAATATGCCGGGGATTATGGCGACATCTACAACAAGATGATGGTTGGATTGCAGGGCGGCGAAGTGCCAGATCTCGTCGTTGCGTACCAGAATCAGGCACGCGCCTATGCAGAGGCAGACGGGGCAGTCGACCTGCTTGCCTACATGAATTCGAAAAAATGGGGATTGTCTGACGACGAGCGCGATGACTACGTGCGCGCCTTTATGCAACAGGATCAGGTCAACGGTCAACAATTCGGTCTACCACCGAACCGTTCGATCGAGATCCTCTACTACAATCAAGACTGGTTACAAGAGTTAGGTGCCCAGGCGCCGCCGACGACGTGGGCTGAGTTTGCCACTCTCTGTCGTCTGGCGCGGGACCAACCTTTCAGTGGCAACGACGACCCTGCACGGAGCCTCGGTTTTATCTACGAGGAAGATGCCAGCCGTTTGGCGTCGATGGTGTTTTCGCGTGGCGGTGACTTCATGACCTCGGACGGCGCAGCCTACACCCTCGACACAGAAGAGACCCGTGCCTCTCTATCGTTGATGAAGCAATTGATCACCGATGGATCGGCAGAGATGATGGGCGAGCCCTATGGAGACCAGACTGAATTCGCTGCGGGTCGATGTCTCTTCATTCTCCGCTCGTCATCGGGTTTGCCTTATGTCCAATCGGCAATTGATGCAGGGCCTGGATTTGCCTGGAGTGTAGCGGCACCGCCACACACAACACCTCACCCCGTCGTCAACTTCTATGGTGCGAGTGTGTCACTGTGTGCTACCACGCCACAACGGCAGTTGGCAGCCTGGTTGTTCCTGAAATGGTTTACCGAGCCGCCGCAGCAAGCGCATTGGGTGCAGGCGAGCAACTATTTTCCGGCACGCAAGAGCACGGCCCTGTTGCTGGTAGATTACATAGAAGACAATCCACGCTATGGCATCGTCTATGATTTGCTCGAATACGGCAAACCGGAGCCATCGGTCACCGGCTACGAACCTGTGCGCCGACTGGTGTCGCAAGCGGTGATCAAAGTCATGCAGGGCGGGGATATGGACGCTTCCCTCGCACAGTTACAACTGGAAGCGAATGCCACACTTGAGCAATACTAGCAAGGGTTCGCCATCGGCAGCGGCGAAGCGTCGCCCGAATGTCGTGGTCTTTTTCACAGATCAGCAGCGCTGGGACACAACCGGCCTGCATGGTAACCCCCTTGATCTGACACCGAATCTCGATCGTGTGGCACAGCAGAATCTGCACGTGGCACACTCCTTTACCTGTCAGCCTGTGTGTGGTCCGGCGCGATCCTGCCTGCAGACGGGGTTGTATGCGACCACGACGGGTTGCTGGCGAAACTCGATTCCCTTGCCGCCAGACAGTCGTACGCTGGCTCATTATTTCGGCGAAGCGGGATACGACACGGGATACATCGGCAAATGGCACCTCTATGACCGGGAGGTTGAGGGCCCCGTACCGGCAGATCGTCGCTTCGGTTATGATTATTGGCTCGCGTCGAATGTTCTCGAATTTACATCCGACGCGTACGATACGGTTCTGTACGACAACGATGACAATGAACAACGGTTACCGGGCTACCGAGTCGATGCAGTAACGGACGCTGCCATCCGCTACGTAGATACACATCAGGACGATCCATTCTTTCTGTTCGTCTCATATATCGAACCGCATCATCAGAATCACATCGACGACTATCCTCCACCGACTGGCTACCGTGAGCGTTACACCGGGCGCTGGGTACCACCGGATCTGGCAGCGCTGGGTGGTTCGACGCATCAGCACCTTGGTGGTTACTATGGCATGGTCAAGCGCCTGGACGAAGCCTATGGCCGAATGCAGGATGCGTTAAGAAGTATGGGTCTACAGGACGACACGATTGTGTTGTTTACTTCGGACCATGGAAATCATTTCAAGACACGCAATGGTGAATACAAACGGTCTTGTCATGAGAGTTCGATCCGAGTGCCGACGGTTTTGTCGGGGCCCGGATTTCAAGGGGCGGGCCAACTGCCAGAATTGGTGAGTCTCATCGATTTGCCCCCGACGCTGCTTGATGCGGCGGGCATAGAAATACCGGAGCAGATGCAGGGGCGCTCCATGATGCCATTGGTGCGCCGTGAGGACACTCAAGAGTGGCCAGACGACGTGTTTGTGCAGATCAGTGAAGCACAGACGGGTCGTGCCGTGCGCACGAAGCGCTGGAAGTATGGCGTAAATGCTGAATCACCAGATACGCCTCCGACAGGACGTGCCGATACCTACGAAGAGCAGTATCTGTACGATCTGGACTACGATCCATACGAACTGACGAATCTGATCGGGTCTGCAGCGCACGAATCCGTGGCGCAGATCATGGCCGACCGGCTTCGCCGTCGCATGCGTGATGCGGGCGAACGGGTCCCCGAGATCGTCGCCGCCGTAAGAGGCGCTACGGGCCAACGTCGGGTCAGTGAGCAAGAAGCACAGATGTAGTCTGCTTCATTCTGTCACGATCAGACCCGTATCTGCTAGACCTGTTCGCTGCTAGACAACGAGGAAACAAATGCCTGAAAAGATGGAAGTAGATCTGGCTGTGATCGGTGCGGGTCCGGCAGGTCAAAAGGGTGCCATTCAGGGCGCCAAGGCGCGCAAGCGCGTCGTCGTCATCGATCGACTCGGCCTGCTGGGAGGTGCCTGTCTCAACCAAGGCACGATCCCCTCGAAAACGCTGCGAAGTGCCATCCTCGACCTGACCGGTTTCGTACAATCCGTCTACCATGGAAAGGCACCCCGGAAAGCACACGAGATTCCAGTCGACGAATTACGCCGGCGCCTTGAGCGCGTCATCAAGGACGAGAATAATCAGCTTGCGCAGCAGTGTGAGAGCAATGGGATTCTCACCGCCTTCGGCACGGCACGTTTCGTCGACCCCCATCATTTGGAGGTCGTTGATGCAGCGGGCACGGTGACGCACGAGGTTGATGCGGACAAGGTGCTCATTTCGACGGGCTCCTCGCCGCGCCATCCAATCGACTTACCGGAGGATAGCGAGGATCTGTTTGTAGACTCCGATATCGTATTCAATATGGAGAAAGTGCCCCAATCACTGATTGTGTTGGGTGCGGGCATTATCGGCTGTGAGTACGCGACCATGTTTGCCGCTCTCGGCGTGGAGGTGTCCCTCATCGACCGGCGGGACCAGCTCCTGCGAATGCTCGATGGAGAAATCGGCTCGAGATTCGCCGAATACATTACAAAAATGCCACATCTAACCATCGAGCTCGGCGTTGGTATTGACAAGCTGCAGCGCTCTGACAAGGGGGAGGCGCAGATTCTTCGTTCCGATGGCACGACGATGGAGGCAGAATGCCTCTTTTATTCCATGGGACGTATCGCCAATCTGGAAAGCCTGCATCTGGAAAATAGCGGCGTCGAGCGCGACCGTCTTGGAAACATCACCGTGAATCCGCTGTTTCAGACGACGGAGCCAAATATCTATGCTGCCGGTGATGTCATCGGCCCACCGTCCCTCGCCTCCACCTCCGTTGAGCAAGGCCGACTGGCAGTTCGCAACGCCTTTCTGCTGCGCAGTCATCACTTTCCAGACTTCTTCCCCTATGGGATCTACACCATTCCTGAGATTTCAGCCGTTGGGCCCACGGAAGAAGAGTTGACCGAGCAGGGCGTGCGCTATGAAGTCGGCCGTGCACACTATTCGGAAATCGCCAGGGGGCCGATCGCCGGAGACACAGAGGGGATTATCAAAATTCTCTTTCACCGGGAAACACTGGAGGTTCTGAGTGTGCATATCATCGGAACGCTGGCGACGGAGTTGATTTCTCTTGGCCAAATGGCATTGAGTCTGCGTGTGCGCGTCGATTACTTCGTCGACACGATCTTCAACTATCCGACATTTGCTGAGGGTTTCCGCATCGCCGCACTCAACGGGCTCAACAAACTCGATGACGATGCCAGCGCGAAATGGTCCTAGGCCGTGAAAAATTGAAGACCAGCTAGAGCCGCAAGGATTTTCCTCCAGTACAGACAGAGGGCCGCCAATCTTTTAGAGGACTGGCGGCCATTCGTCGTTATGTCTTGCAGAATCTGATCGACTACACGGCCAGTAGACGCGTGCCCAAGTGATCGACGAGATCAAGCTCACTGGTGCAACTCGGGCATGCTAAATGAGGTGTCTTGCGACCATCGACGAAAGTACATCCCGCCGATTCGGCCACCCGCCGAACTTCATCGACCTCACCGTCGGCATCTTCACGAGCATCGACGGCACACCAGTTAACAGCACCCGCGAACGAGCTTCGAAGATAGTACAAGCCCTTGGTTTGCGTCACAACCTTTCTCAAACGGTACCCGCCATGTCTAAGGAGCACTGCAAGTTGCAGACTCACGTTCCCAAGATCACCGTTTCTGTGTATGTTCGTGCAGGTGGTTGAAACTATGCTTGATCGACAGACATTTACCGGCCCCTGGGCCGGTCTGCCCGTAGCTTGGTCGGAGGATGATACCTTCGACGAAGAGACGTTCCGTGCCGACGTGGCACGCTGCTGCAACGCAGGGATTCCAGGCGTCTATTCTGGCGGGACGAGTGGTGAGTTCTACGCGATGGAACTCGCCGAATTCCAGCAAATCTCCAAGTGCCTGATCGACACATGCCATCAGCACGATCGTCCAGCGATGATAGGGTGTACCGCAACGTACACACGCGGTGCAATGCAGCGAGTAGAAATGGCTGCGCAAATGGGCGCCGATGCGATTCAGGTCGCCCTGCCCTTCTGGCTGCAAGTCGGCGAAGAGCAAGTGGTACCCTTCTTCCACGACATTGCACGGGCCGCTGGCGACCTGCCTGTTTCCATCTACGAAACGACACGTGCTAAGAAGGTCCTCACCTTGGCGCAGCACAAAGCCATCAAAGATGCAGTACCTGGCTATGTGATGGTCAAGGCGAACGACGGGACCATCGGTTCCACGGCAGAGGGTTGCGAGGCACTCTCCGCGTTCGTCAATGTTTTCGTTTCAGAACATCGTTGGGCGCAGCTGGGTCCATTGGGTGCCGCCGGCAGTTGCAGCGCTCTGGTCTACTGGAATCCTCGAATGACGCTGGAATTGTGGGAACACATGCGCCAGGGTCGTTGGGATGCGTTGGCGGCGATGGCGCCCAAGTTCACTGAGCTAAACGACTTTCTTTCGGCACAGTTCGCGCCACGCGGATTCACCGATACGGCCTACGATCGTATGGGCGGACGGGCGAGTGGTTTTCTCAGGACCAGTCTGCGCAACCGCGCGCCTTATCCGAGCGCGACACTCGAAGATGTGGAGCGACTGCAATCGTGGTTCGAGGAGCATTTTCCAGAAATGCTGCAGTTGTAGCGCGCCACCCGTTTTTCCAGCCTCTTTCAACCAATCCGGTCCCATGAAGACAGCCAAATTTGGCGGCAGCTCGCTGGCGTCCGCTGCACAGGTCCGCAAAGTCTGCGATATCATCACGGCAGATGCCTCTCGCCGTCTGATTATCGTGAGCGCCCCCGGCAAGCGAACCGCAGACGACACCAAGGTCACGGATCTGCTGATACAGGCGGCGGAAGCGCGACTCACGCGTCGAGACGGCGAGCAAGAGATGGGTCTCGTGGAGGCTCGTTTTGTCGAGATCGCTGCCGGCCTCAAGCTCAGGCAGGACGATGTGGATCCGATTATTGCGGATCTGCGACATCGACTGCAAGCTGACACGGCAGATGAAGGCCTATTTCTCGACACAATGAAAGCAGCAGGCGAAGCCAATTGCGCGCGTCTGACGGCAGCATTTCTCCGCCATCAGGGTTTCGACGCCCACTATGCGGATCCGGGTGAAGCGGGTATGATCCTGTCCGATGAACCCGGAAATGCCCGCGTCCTGACGCCGTCCTATGGACGACTGCGTGCATTACGGGATCGTTCGGGGATCATCATCTTCCCTGGTTTCTTCGGCTACACCGAGGCTGGTCGCTTGGTCACGTTTCCAAGGGGTGGATCCGACATCACCGGTGCCATCCTGGCGGCAGCCGTCGATGCCGAGCTCTATGAGAATTTTACCGATGTCGATTCAGTTTTTGCTGCCAACCCCAGACTCATCGATGCACCGGCTCCTGTGGCCGAGATCACCTATCGCGAGATGCGCGAACTCTCGTATGCGGGCTTTTCAGTCTTCCACGATGAGGCACTCGAGCCTGTTGTTCGTGCCGGGATCCCGGTGGCGGTGAAGAATACGAACAACCCGGTAGCACCTGGTACACGCATCGTCACGACACGCCAGGTTGGCGACACCCCCGTCGTCGGTATCGCCGCCACGACCGGTTTCTGCACGATATATGTCAGCCGCTATCTGATGAATCGAGAGATCGGTTTCGGCCGCCGACTACTGGAGATCTTCGAGGACGAGTCGATTCCATTCGAGCATACACCGTCGGGGATCGATAACCTGTCCATCATCGTTCGCGAAGAATTCTTCGACCACGCGGCCGAAGAGCGAGTCCTGCGTCGCATCCGCCACGAACTGGATGCGGACGAGGTCTCCATCAAACGGGGCCTTGCATTGGTCATGGTTGTCGGCGAGGGTATGAGCCACACGGTGGGACTGGCGGCGCGTGCGACGGCAGCATTTCGTCAGGCTGACGTCAATCTGGAAATGATGAACCAGGGCTCCAGCGAAGTGAGCATGATGTTCGGCGTGAAAGACCATGATGTGGATACCGCCGTACGCTCCCTTTACGCTGAGTTTTTCCCCAGCGACCTCCACGGAAAATAGCATCTCACGGCCATGAAATCGTGGTCATTGATTCACACGCTGGATACGATTTTGAAGCGACCCACGGCAGACGCGGCGGGTCGCTTCAGTTATACTCCCTCCATGCTCTCTTATCCGCTCAGGCAGCTGCAAGTGGCGTGTGACGCCGAGCCGCTGACCCGAAAAATTCTCTTCGTTCCCAGGTTGGGCACGGGGTATACGTTGCTGGCTTCCCTGGCTCGACATGGAGTGAGCTGGACCAATCTGCACGTCACAACACCTGTTGAATGTGCCCGCGATCTGACACAGGTCGATATCGCCATGGGTGGTGGTCGATTTTTGGGCTCAGACGAGGGATGGTTGCTGGCGGGCGAGGTATTGGCTCATCGACCGGCAGAAGCCGAAGCGTGTTATGGAAGAATCGGTCCCTCCACACCACAGGCATTGTACAAGACCCTGTCGGATCTGCGACAGGGTGGTATTGGCCCCGCCGAAATAGAGCATGCAGAGCGATCCCACCACCTGCGCACATTGCTGGCAGAATACGAATGGCAGCTGGAGAACGGGAAGTGGTGGGACGAAGCGGCCATCCTGCTATGGGCAACGCAGAATGTTGGTGAATCAGATCCACCTCAGGACGTGCACTATCTGATTCTCGATGAAACAGAATTGTCCACCCGAGAAGAGGCCTTCGTCACGCGTCGGTCGGGACCGGGTCTGCAACGGATCGGTCGGGCCGAATACGGTGCCGAGGTACCGTCCCGTTGTGCTCACCGACTGATGCATCACGTATCCGTCGTGGGGCTTGGTCGTGTCTCCAGTGTTTCCCAAGCCCCCGGAACCCAGAGCGCCAGGGCAGCGGGCCTGGTACAAGGGGATCTGTTTCTTGATTCTCTGTTGGAGGCGGCCCAACCTGAATTGACGACCCAACCAGAAGATGTCGACGTGGAGCCAGCTGGGCGCCTGCTGACGACGGGACTCGCAACAGGGGACGCTGCCACTGTGCGGTTGTGGCAGGCCATCGGACACGAAAGTGAGGTCCGCGCCGTGTTGCGTGATCTGCTTGATCGGCAGCTGCCGCTGGATGACGTGGAGATCGTCTATCCCACAGCTCACAACACGTATCTGCCCTTGCTCTACGATGCGATCTGCCGATTCGAAATAGCAGCGGACTTCGCGGGGGGTGTACCAGCCTCCATGACTCGTGTTGGACGCTGCTTGCGTGCCTTCCTCACCTGGATCGCACAGGACCTCGATGGCCGCGTCCTGATCGACGCCTTGCGTGCGGGTGATATCTCCTGGAATCAACCTGAGGTGAGTGTCGCACAGGTCACGGCCTGGTTGCTGCAGGGACGAGTCGATAGAGGTCGAGACGCGGCAGCGATGGCTCTGAGGCGTGTTGCCGCCCGCAGTTCACGGTCCCCCGATGATCAGGCACGTCAGCAGGCTTTACAGCAAGCAGAGGATCGCTTGCAGCAATTTGTTGCGTATGTGCCCGACGAAAAAGAAATAGACCTCCCCCAATTGGCACAGGGAGCGCTTGGTTTCCTGCAAATGGTCGGCGCAGAGCAAGAGACGGATCGCGAGGAATCTTTGCTCCGTAGACTGGCCAATATCTCAGCCATTGGGGTCGCGAGTCGCCGGCCCTTGCAGCAGCAAGCACAGCGACTGTTGCACCAGCTTACGTCCGTACGGGTCAACGCCCAGGAACCGGGACCTGGGCGACTGGCCATCTCATCTATTGCCGACGGAGGCTATTCAGGACGTTCACACCTCTATGTGCTCGGTCTCTCAGAGTCTCACTTCCCTTCCCCGACAGCGCCTGATTCGGCACTCTCTGACGCAGACCGAGAACGCGGGTCGCTGCCACTGTCACGAGACCGACCGCAAGCGGACACGATGCATCTGGTTCGCGTGATGGGAGTCTCCCGGCAAGTCACGCTCAGTGCCCATCGACTCGCTTTGGCCAACGGGCGCGAGCCTTTCCCAACCCCCTTGTTTTCTCAAGCTGAGCGGCAACTGGAGGCAAAACCTCGCTGGCAGCGCCCCATGTCAGTGACGGGCACGGGGTGTGATGACCTGGAACGATTGCTTGGCCAACGTCGACGGCAAGCCTACAGCGGCGCCATTGCTGAGGCCTTTGGCGCGGTTCATCGGGGTTTTGACGCTGATCGTGCACGAGGGTTGGGTGTGACCCGATTTGACGGTTGGATCGGATCCGAGGTGAACGCGATGGATATCGATCGTCCATGGTCGGCGCGCATGCTGGAGACCCTGGCCAGCTGTCCGCGTCGGTGGCTCTGGGAAGATGGGCTGAGGCTGACGGTCGTAGATGAGCCTGCTCGTGACCCAAGACGCTGGCTACAACCCATGGAGATGGGCAACCTGCTGCATGGGGTCTTCCTCGACTTTATGCGATATCTGCAGGACCGGGGACAGCGGCCAGACGCGGATGATGCGGCGGCTCTTGTCTCCATGGTCGATGTCGCCATCGAGCAGATGCAGACACAAGTGCCGGTTACGATGCAGGCTGCCTATCGCAATGATCGACACCGAATCGAGCAGGCGGCGCAGGTCTTTCTGCAGGCAGAAGCGGAGCATTTCCGTGACCGGCCCGGGCTGCAGGCGGTTGAATTCGAACGCGACTTTGGTGGCCCAGACGATCCAACGGCCATTCACTTGGGCGAGGCGACCTTGCCTCTTCGAGGTCGCATCGATCGCATCGATCGAGTGCCCGGTGCAGCAGATGAAGATCCTACCTACGAGGTCTGGGACTACAAGACGGGCAGCACCTACGATTTCGACCAGGCAGATCTGCTGGCAGGTGGCAGACGACTGCAGTGGGCTTTGTATGCCTTGGTGGTTCCGCACTTGTTGGGAGAAGCCGCGTACGTGAGTCAAAGTGGCTACTTGTTTTCCAGCGATCGGGGTGCAGGTCAGCGTTTCGCCGCGTCACCGCCTTCACCTCATGATCTCGGGCGAGTTCTCCAGCCCCTGCTGGAAATGGTGCGACAAGGGCTGTTTCCAGCGATTCACAAAGGGGGGGCAGGGCAGCCCTGTCGGTTCTGTGACTTCCGTCGAATCTGCTCAACCGAAGCCCACGACGAGAAGGATCTAGCCAATCGCCGAGAGATGATGGCTCACTGGACAGGTCTCGTAGAAGGATGGGCGCAGGCCAAAGCAACAGCTCGTGCTCAGGCGAGCCAGGTCGTTGAGAAACGCCTGGCGGAAAGTGGCTTGAACGTGGCGGATATCGGCCCGCTGGAGGCCCTCGACCAAATCAACGCGTGGATGTCGTCGTGAGCGAGCCAAGTGATCAGCCGGCTCGGCTGCGATTGCGTCAGCAACTAGACCGTAGCGTGATATGTCTTGCCGGTGCAGGGGCAGGCAAAACCCATGAACTCGTCCTGCGAATGGTCGAATGCATTCGACAAGGCCGTTGTCGTATCGACGAGATGGCAGCCATCACCTTCACGCGCAAGGCGGCAGGCGAGCTACGCGGTCGCTTCTACGAAAAGCTGCAGTCTGCACGCGAGACAACCGAAGCGGATGGTGGCGACGCGGGGGAGATGTCGCGTTTACGTCTCGCTGTACGCCATTTGGATCGGTGCACGATCGGAACCATCCACGCGTTCTGCGCCCGTATCCTTCGAGAATATCCTGCTGAGGCTGGACTTCCAGGGGATTTTCACGAAGTGGAGGAGCGCGAAGAATTGTGGCTCGCTCGCGACGCCTGGGATCGCTTCCTCGAGGCACGCTCCGCGGCTGGGGATCCTCGACTCCTGTCCATTGAGGAGACAGGACTGACGGCCGAGCAATTCTACCAGTTCTTTCTCTCTCGCTGCCAATACAGTGACCTGCCGCTCAAACCCACCGAACAATCTCGGCCTGATCTGCAAACTCCCACAGATCAGCTGCGAGAATTCGTAGAGCAAGTCGCAGCACAAATACCTGAAACGCTACCCGATCAACTCGACAAACTGATGGGCACCGTCAGGCGTCTGCAGCACCGGTTCGCCTACTCCTGCCCACAGACAGATGCGGAACGTGCATTTGTTCTACGAAGTTTTGATTCGTCCGTTGCGACACAGGTGACCCTCAAACGATGGGGCCCAGCGGGCAGCGCGCAGCAAACATTGGCACGCTCTCTGCGGGATGATCTGGTGAAGGCGCTACGGACGCAGATCATTCAACCCACTCTGTCTGCGTGGCGTCGGTTTGTCTATACACTGGCAGCTGAATTTGTCGACGAAGCCATGGATTTCTATAGGCAGCATCGGTGGCAGCATGCGATGTTGACGTTCAACGATCTGATGGAGACGACCGCCGCCCTGCTGCGTGACCATCCAGACATTCGACGCAAACTACAAAACCGTTATCAGACCGTCTTCGTCGATGAATTCCAGGATACCGATCCCCTGCAGGCGCAGATCCTGTTGTATCTGACAGGAGAAGACCGGGAGGATCTGTCCTGGCAGCAGCAGACCCCGCGACCAGGCAGTCTGTTTCTCGTCGGTGACGAGAAACAATCGATCTATCGGTTTCGACGTGCAGATGTCGACGTCTTCAGGCACATGCGGCAGCGACTTGAAGCGGGCGACGGTGCGTGTATCGAATTGACGGCGAGCTTTCGTTCCCTACCCACACTGGCTAAGTGGACGAATGATACCTTCGAAGGCCTCTTCGAGGCACAGGATCTGAGATTCCAGACCAACTTCCAGCGCCTGCAGGCGCTGCGATCGGATGTGGCAGGCGGTGGAGTCTATCGGCTTAAGAGTGATCCTCAACGGCGTGGTCGCCAGCAACTGGTTGAAGAAGAAGCGGACAGGATCGCTCGTTTCATCGCCGCCGCCATCGCCGGGAAAACCCAGCTCAACGGAGCAGAATCAGTCTTGGGCGTGGCGGCCCAACCTGGCGACTTTATGATCTTGACGCGGACGCGGCGCTGGTTGTCCGGCTACGGGCGGGCACTGGAGCAACATGGCATTGCCTACGATATCAGCGGTGCCGGGAGTCTGAGGACCTCGGGCGAGCTGAAAGCTCTTGTCGATGCGCTGGAGGTTGTGCTGCGCACCGATGACGCAGTCGCCCTGGTGGCCACAATGAGGGGCCTGCTTTTCGGCTTCGGCGATGACCAACTCTATGCCTTGAGACAGGCGGGTTGGTCATTCCGACTCGACGCGGAGATTCCCACTCAGATCGACGATCCATTGCGGCAACAATTGCAGGAAGTCGTGACCACACTTCAGCGTCTGCGAGACGATCTCGAGTCCCTGCCACCGGCGGCGGCCCTTGAGCGCTTCGTTGATGAAACGGGACTGATGGCGGCCGCCGCGGCTGAGGAGGGCGGATCGGCTCGAGCAGGTAACGTGCTTCGTCTCTTATCCATGATTCGTGATTGGCAGTCGCGGCGTGGACTTGGCTGGGTCCAAATCGCAGACGAGTTGCGAGACCTCTTTGAGGGCGGAGAATTTCGCATGGAGGAGATGACACTGGAGATTGGACGACAAGATGTCGTTCGCGTGATGAACTTGCATCAAGCCAAAGGACTGGAAGCGAAGGTCGTCTTCCTCGCTGATCCGACGGACACCAGCGCCGATCAACATGGCGTAGATCTGCATGTGTCACGTCTTGGCGACGAGCCGTATCTGTCGATGGCAGTAACGGCCGGGAGTGGACACAGACCATGGGTCATAGCCGAGCCTGACGGTTGGATGCAGGACGCACAGATCGAGGCGCGCTACCTGGCAGCAGAGCAACTACGGTTGGTCTATGTCGCAGCTACGAGAGCCGCTGCTGTCCTCGTTGTCGGTCAGGGACCAACTCACACCGGACCCTGGAAGGATCTGCAGGTCGGGCTTCGTGACGTGGAAGACTTGCCCATTCCTTCAGATTCAATTGTCACCGTTGCCGATTCAGCAGATGCCGGCGTCGATATCGATGCCTCTCGACGGCAGCGGCAACAACGGTGGTCCCAGATCTGTCAGCCGACTTGGAAACAAGGCGCGGTTCGTGACGCGGATCGACGAGGTTCGGCACAGGACATCGACACAGGACACGGACGAAATTTCGGGGTTGTCGTACATCGACTGCTTGAGCTTTGCGTCCGTGGGCAGCTAGCGCCCAACGAGGCGTCTGCCGTCGAGGCTGTGGCAGGGGCTCAACTTGCACAGCTTGGGCAACCTGAGCACTTGCTACCCCGTGCAGTCCATGCCGTGACGGGCTGGGCAACGTCGGATCTTTGGGAACAAGTGCAGGCTTCGACACAGGTTCATGTCGAGGTGCCCTATGCGAGAACATCTCACCTCAACCAAATACCGAGTGTAGAACGAGGCGTGATCGACCTTGTCTTTAGAACAAGACAAGGATGGCGGTTAGTGGATTACAAGACGCAGAACTTGTCCACGGATCAGGACGGATCACCCACCCAACGATCGGTGGCAGCGATGCTGGATCACTACCGAGCCCAACTGGTTGCTTATACACAGCATTGGCAACAAGTGGCCCAGGAGCAACGCGTCACGGCGGGTCTGTGGCTGACGGCCCACAACCTCTGGCTGCCGTTGGACCCAGACTAGGCGTGCCGCTTCAGGTTCCATATTCGGTTCCTTCGAACGGAAGCGCGCAAGTGCTTGTATCTGGATGTCGTCCAGGGTGCACAGGATGCTGCGAAATGAGGTCGCCATGTCGAACAGATGTGCCTCGATGATCTCAACCTCTTTGCCGTCGCGACGGATCTCTTGTGCCTTGGCCCGAGCGTTGCCGGCCAGACCTAGGTAATGAGGGGCATGAAGGACCCAATCGTAAACGAAATCGCCACACTTCCATTGGTCACTCAGCGGCCATAGATTCCCGACGTTCATTTGAGTGATGGCCATCTAACAAAACTCTTGCAACCACCCGATCTACCAGATCGAAGGAAACTCCTTGTTCAAGACAGTGAAGCCCAAGGTATGGGCCTTCGATGCCGAATGGATTCCGGATCCGGCAACAGGGCGTGCCGTGTACGGACTCGCGGATGACACAGATCAACATGACGTCATTGACGCCATGTTTGAACGAGCAGGAGCCACAGAGCAGGAGCCGCGGCCGTATCTGAAGACCATTCTGTGTCGCGTTGTGTCGGTGTCGGTCGTCACTCGCGCTGAGGAAAAGGACGAAGTGCGCCTACAACTGACCTCTTTGCCCGCTGCCGATGCGAGAGGAACACAAGCATTGCCAGAGGCGGAACTCATTCAGCGGTTTCTTGAAGGGGTTGGGCGCACACAACCACAACTGGTAGGCTACAATTCGGGCGGAGCGGATCTTCGAATTCTGCTGCAACGTGGTGTAGCCCTCGGCGTTCAGGCAGCCGATTTCGCTCGTCGCCCAGACAAGCCCTGGGAGGGGGTCGATTACTTTCTGCCCAATGGTGATTGGCACGTGGATCTGCAGGAAGTCCTGGCCGGGCGCAGCCGCGGCAGGCCTTCGTTACACGAACTGGCCGTAGCCAGTGGGATCCCGGGAAAAATGGACGTCGCTGGATCCGATGTACTGGATCTGTGGCAGGCAGGCAGAATCGATCAGATCGTCGCCTACAACGAGTGCGATGCGATCACGACGTATCTGCTCTGGCTTCGTGTCGCTCATTTTGGCGGATTCTTCAACAGCAAACAGTACGAGGCCGAACAAGAGAGCGTTCGAGAGCTGCTCAGCAGAGAGAGCCAACGGCCAGGTCGGGAACATCTACAGAAATACCTTGAAGCATGGAAGCAATTGGCCGGCAATCACGCGCGTCGTGGCGCACAGATGGGTTTGGGAATCTGACATGGAGCGGTACATCGCAATTGACGGCGTCTGCGCCTGGCCAAATATGACACAGTTGTCCAATGGAGATCTGGTGGTAGGGATTTTCAATCAACCCGTGCACGGTCGCTGGGAGGGAGATGTGGAAGCCTGGGCGAGCGAAGATGGTGGCTACCGATGGACAAAACGTGGCATCGCCACACCCGGTGAACCGCCAGGCAATCGCATGAATGTGGCAGCCGGTTGTGCCGGTGACGGCGACTTGATTGTCATCTCTTCAGGTTGGACGCCTGTGCTGGCCCCTGGTGTAGAGGATCCGGAGTTCGAGTTCAGGAAACGCGAAGTTCTGGCCCCGAGGGTTTGTCGCTCGTCTGACGGCGGACGAACATGGGCGCGCGAGGATTCCGTGGATCTACCGGCCGGGGAGCGCTGGTTCATCCCCTTTGGCGACGTCGTCGCCGCCCACCCATTGCTTGGGGTCTCCTTCTATTCTTCCTCTCCAGATGGTACCAAGAATACGTCGTGGTTCGTGCGATCGATTGATGATGGACGTACCTGGGGCGACGCCAGTGTCATCGGCGCGAATGACTACAACGAGACGGATCTTCTGTCTTTGGGAGATAGCCGCTGGCTGGCTGTATGTCGCACACTGACGGATGGTCACCTGCAATTGTTTGGCTCCGATGACGACGGCCGAACCTGGACTGACCAGGGCCCCGTCAGCCTACCGCGGCAACATCCGGGTCACCTGACAAGATTGGCAGATGGACGGTTGCTGTTGTCCTATGGTCTGCGAAATGATGGCTTGCATGGTGTGGCGGTAAGAATCAGTGCCGACGACGGCCAAACCTGGCTGGCGCCTCGCGTCCTGGTGGACCTTGATCTGCCGGTAGACTGCGGTTACCCCTCGAGTGCTCAAATTGCGGATGGCACAATTGTCACCGCGTACTACGCCAAGCAAGTCACCGCACACATGCGTTATCACATGGGCGTGGTGCGCTGGGATCCCCCCGCCACCGGCCCAATGATTGGCTGAAGCTGAAGCCCGGGTCGATGGAGTATACCTGCGCTGGCATCAATCACATGGCCTGGTATCTGAAACTCGAACACAAGGGCCGAGATCTTTATCCCCGCCTCAAGAGTACGATGCAGGACAAGGCCGAATACAACTGGTGGTTTCGAAAGCGCCCGGATCTTATCCGCAAATACTGCAAGGGTGGGACGGGATGGAATCCGGGCCACTACGCCTACATCCTCAAAGCCTATCAAGACCGCGAGGGAGGTGGTTGGCAAAAGAGTGTTCGAGATTGGTTCAACCAGGATCAGATCGATCTGCGGCTCGGGCACGAATATGCAGCGTCCATCATCAACGCCTACATGGGTGGCGATCTGTTTCGGTTCAATGGCAACGTCGCCAACGACGGCTTCATCGACAATCTTCCCACCGGTTCCTGCGTCGAAGTGCCCGTGTTGGCCAGCAACAAGGGACTGGAGCCAGTACGAGTCAGGTCCCTGCCTGCGTCGGTGGCAATGCTGACGGGTCTGAGTGCACAGATTGAGATGATGGCCGTTGACGGCTGCCTAAAAGGTGACGCGGAGCTTGTCCATCAGGCCATCGCCCACGACCCCCTGATGGCGACAAAGCTGTCATTGGCTGAGACCCGCAAGATGGTGAAGGAAATGTTCATGAAGAATTAGAAACGGCTTCCTCGGTTCAAGAAGGTCATATTTCTAACCAATCATAGGCCTCTGCCCCACTTTATTATTGCCCAACTCCGTAAACGCTTGTAACTTGATTCCATGTTCTCGACGGTTTCACCCAGAAGCGGGCGCCTCCTGCAACGGCAGCCAGGTGTTCATACCTTCGAGCCCGCCTCGCTGCCTCCCAAGCCCGACCTGTCTCTGAGCCCAATTCAGTGGAGGCACGTCATGGATGCGGAGCGGTCTCTTGGACGTCTTCAGGGATTGCTTGAGGGAACGGATTGGCCACAAGGGCTCCTGCGACTCACGGCCCTACAAGAAGCGGCCGCATCGGCTCGCCTCGAGGGAGGGCACTTTCCACTCAGTGATCTTCTGTGGTGGGAGCTGGATGGCCGTGTCAACGAGTTACGCAGTAGTACGGGAGCATTGCGGCTGGCATCTCAGCATGCTGAGATGCTCCTGAATGGGCCTGAGACGTTGGCACAAGATCTGGAATCCCTACATCAAGGACTCTACCGCAACGTCCGTGGGCGGGACGGCCAAGCTGGTAAACTGCGCACCTCGCTGATCTGGCTTGGCCCCAAGGGGAGCACGGCACAAGATGCTCCTTATGTCCCTCCCGCGCCGGAGCAGTTGCGCCAGCACGTAGACGGTCTGTCCGACTTTCTCACACAGGCGTCGGCTTGGCCTCGAGTCGTCCATGCGGCACTATCCTACTACCAAGTCGAGTCCTTACAGCCCTTTCTCGACGGAAGTGGCAGGATCGCAAGAATCCTACTCGTCAATTCCCTGGCTGGTAAAGACGCACACTCAAGTGCTGTTCTGCTCCGTCCCTCCCTGCTGTGGACGAAAAACACAGCGGAGCACTTCGGGCAATTGCAAATTCTTAGGGAGCACGGTTCCTTTGAGGAGTGGATCTCCGTTTTCTCCAAGAGCATAGAGCAATCCTGCTCCCAGGCGTTGGAACTGATGAACCGAGTGACCTCGTGGCTCACCCAGACACGTCGCAAGATCAGCGACCAATTACCTAATCAACGCCAGATTGCCATGGCGATTCTCAGCGCCCTGCCTGGACAACCACTGCTCAGTATTGAATCGGCTGCAAACCTCTGCAACCGAAACTTCGCCAATGCAAACATTGTTGTGCAGCGACTCGTTGGATTGGGATTGTTACGTGAAATCACTGGCAGAAAACGAAATCGGCGATTTGTGGCACCCTCTCTGATGCTAGCTCTTGAGGAAGAAATCACTCCATAGATCCCAGCATTAGCGAAAAGTCGTCTTTTGCTCATACATCCTTCTCCTCGCGCGAACCAGGCGCGGGGTCTCAGAAAGCCCTCCCCGCACACGACTGACATCCCCCGGGGGGGGGTCTATTATTGCCAAACGCCCCAAATACGCATATATGGAACGCGGCCGATTCGGTTCGGTCATGAGGGCTCACAGTCACAGCCAGAGGCAGAGTTTCCCCAGCTGAAGGAACGAGCTTTCGGAAAATTGCGTCACCCATCTCGTCACCATGGGTGATGGGCCGCTCTCTTTTTTCAGATATGGAAGACGTAGAGATCAGGATCGACTTCGGCAGGCTTCAACCACCGTCCCTCTTGACGATGACTCTCGGCGACACCGAGACACGCCTGAGTGATTTGATGAGTGATCTCCACGTGTCCCCGGGTCATTTGGCCTGCTTCA
>Ga0115002_10000444_pt1 | contig 59542 bp, 52 predicted proteins | sample ArcticOcean_MG_C_8_FD_89576 | JGI IMG/M metagenome (GOLD analysis project Ga0115002, IMG submission 89576) | Marine microbial communities from western Arctic Ocean - ArcticOcean_MG_CB11_86 | ecosystem: Environmental > Aquatic > Marine > Oceanic | place: Arctic Ocean: Canada Basin | collected... | reverse complement strand
TAAGGTCTGACGTTCCTTCGGCATGTCCGAAAGAATTTGCTGAATATCTCGAATAAAGCCCATGTCAAGCATGCGGTCAGCTTCATCCAGCACGAGGTGCCGTACAGATTTCAGCGATACATTCCTGCGTCGCATATGATCCATGAGCCGGCCAGGAGTAGCGACCAGAATATCGACGCCTTTCCGCAGAGCTTTGATTTGCGGTTCAATATTGACACCGCCGTATACCAATGCGCTCGTGAAAGGTAGATATTTACCATATTCCCGAACATTGTCCCCAATCTGAATCGCCAGTTCCCTGGTCGGGGCTAACACGACCACCTGGGGCCGGGCAGCACGCTCTTTTAATAGTTGCATAATAGGCAACATAAACGCCGCTGTTTTTCCGGTACCCGTCTGTGCACAACCGATCAAGTCCCGGCCTTCAAGTATAGTGGGAATTGTTTCGGCCTGGATAGGCATGGGCGTGGTATATTTTTTATCACTAATGGCTCGAAGGATTTCAGGTTTCAAGCCAAGTTCTTCAAATGATTGCAAAATGTATTTCTCCTAATAAATATTGATATTACGCAGATACTGCGTAACGTAATTTGTACTTTGTACTTTCTGGAACAGGTCTGCTAATGATACTTAATAGCTTGTTTTTCAAATCCATCAAAGAACAAAATACCGGGAACAAATGATAACTTACATCTCACTGTCGTCCCAGATTAAACAACATACTTTGCGATCTTGCAGTTGTACGCTACTCTGACTTAATTGAGAAAGCAATGCCCGGATATACGGCATACTGGAATGGCAGTCTTGATACTTGACCGACTGCGCAGAGCATGTGTGGGGCAGGGAAGGATACGGTTCAAACGGGGTGAGCGGGCGGACGACGGCTAAACTGAGAGGACTAATACCGGGTGGGGATGTCCCGGTATTGAAAAACCGACGGCGTATGAACAACTCTATTCCTTACAAACAACATTCATGCCATGCTACTTCAATCAACACCCCCGGAATATAATCAAACGGTCACATTTGTCAAGCTATTAAAATAGTTAACCATCCACCTTACTTTGATATTCGCAGGTGATAAGGACCGTTTACTGATTTATAATTCCCAGTCGAAACCATAAACAGATGTCAGAAAAACTTAAAGGTGATCGATTGTGGAACCGATAAAAATCAAGAGGCGTATAACTAATTAGATAGGATGATTTCTTCTTTATTATTTGGAGAGAGGAGTGATTATGGAAAGGCATACCTTGCAGACCATTCACCCGGACATTCTCGATCAGGACGAGTACCTCACCCATTTGGCCTCTGTGGATGCCCACGCCGATATCCTTCTGGACCGTGCCTTACATTCCGCGTTAAACGCTGGTGAGAAACAGGACATAGCGAAATTGATCGAGCTCATGCGGACTGTAGGTGAAGTGGCCGAACGTTATACTATAGATATACACAAACTGGCATTACCGGCCTAAGTATATGGGCGGGTGGCTCAAAACCTCCCTCCCATATACCCACCTTTTCATCTCTCAATCCCCTCAAATATTGTCCCTGCTCATTTCGCTCGATCCATCATGGGATTGGTTCCGAAGCCATAAAGCCATGGCCGTTTTAATGGACTCGCCAAAATATCCTGCAAATCCGTCGGATAATGGATACGGAAAAAATAGGTCGCCGTGTTGGTCTGCCCTTCCTGGTCGTTTTTTTCGGCCGCAGGTAAACTGGTGTAGACGTGTTCAAAATACGAGCGCCCTTCGGCTTCTGCGAAAAACGCCCATCCGGGTCGATCAATTAACCCCCCTGTCGTAAGGGGCGAAAGCCGCCCATCGGTCCCCGTTACGGCAATATGCGTGACGCCAAGATCGGCGAGCGTATGCATTTTGTCTTCCAGGGAGATATCAGTCGCGTAAATCTTCTCACACAGGGGTGAGTCTGCAGGAAGAATCTGTCTCGGAATCAGCCAACGCTGATCTTCGTCCATCAATACCACCGCTGATTGGGACAAATTCTCAGCCATCCAACGACCATATGAGGATATCATGCCGACCTGAGACCAATTGAGCGCTGGCGATTGCAGCGGCTGTGTAATATATTGCCAGGGGGCTGTTAGCGGCCAGGCATAGGTTAAAAATAAACAACTGAGACTCAGTAGAATCAAGCGAGGCCGGAGATAGGATGTTACTCGTTCATCGAAGAAGATCAGGATAATAAAACCGAGTATCAGGAAAAAAGACATCCATTCATTAAGCAAAATGTAGATCCCGGCGATCCCGAGGGAAAGCATCGCGTTCAGGGGAGCCGGCTGTAGAAAAAAAGCGGCGGCTATAAGCCCTCCCTGTATTGCTAACCCGACCAGAAGTAGCATTCTTCGATGCCCCTTCTCACCAGCTAAGGGCTGACTTAGAAAAGACAGGCTGTTAAATCCGAGGAGGAGAATACCCGGCATGAGGTATCGCACATGGGCCCCGATTACAAAATTAGTCAATGTCCGGCTAAATAGTAAAATATATAAGGAGATATAGACCAAGCCGATAACGCCAGCCAATCTGTGCACCGGGTGCCGATAGATCGTAGCTGAAAAAACGCCTATGATCCCCAGCGCCGCCAAGGGTTCACTCAAAACCTGACGGATAATATTATGACCGTCCCAGGCGAAGATATCGAGCAACATAATGCTTCGCTCCAGGGACCAGGCATTAATCAGAATACCACCGAACAGTTCATGTGCGACCGGATACACAGGATTGCCCCAGAGTATCCAGTGCTGCAAGGGAATAGGCAACACCACGACTGCCCAGACAATCCATGTTTTGAACAAGACACGGCTCGTATAGGTCCAGTCGACCTCTTGATTTCGTGCATATAACCACCATCCAGCCATTACCCCCACATACGCCAATCCCAGAACATAGCCGTAAGGCTTAAACCAGGCTGTTAGTCCCCCACTTATCGCCAACCATATCCATCGTTTATCTGTCTGATCTATGCCATCTCGTAACCACCAGTAAGCTACGGCAACCCCCCAAAATGCAAACGGCAGATCGGTCGTAGATCGTAGAATCTTCAAAACAATACTGAAGATCCCTGGTAACCAGAGGCAGAGAATCAAAGCGAGAGCCAATTCAGATGATACCTGGAAGACAGATCGAGCCATCCGATAGATAAGAATACAAATCAATACCCCGTAAATGATTGTCGTATAAATAGGTAAAAATAGATGGGCTTCCCCCAGCCATAGCCATATGTTCGCATACCATAAAAAATGGAGGGGGGGATTTGTAAAAAATAAATCCGCCATACCAGGACTGACAAACTGTGGCAACGCATGAGTCTTATAGATGACATGAGCAAAAGGGAAATGGTACCGTAGGGCGTCAAGTCCGACAAAAGGTTCTGTGAATGATTCTAAGCATTGTCTTACGAACAGGAGACCTATTAAACAGAATGCAAACCACGCAAATGGCGTCCATTGTGGAAGCTTAAAGCCTTTATACTGCTTGATATCTTTACTTACATAAACGCCACCGATCAAGGCCAGGAGACCACTTAGGCTATAAAGTAACGTAGCGGTAATGGGTAGGCCTATAAATTCACTGGAAACGAATTCAATCCACCCTATAATCGCCGTGCCCAAGGGGAATGAAAATAGAATGTGATCAGCTATGTCAAGCTGGGTACGCTTTGAAATAAGGCGAGCGATGCCATAGCCAGCTAATGATACAATAAGGCACAAAAGGAGAAGAGAGATCCAGATCATAGTTGGAGGAAAAGATAGTTAACAACAAAAAAATGGGTACGTATAAAAAAACGATCTGAATATGAATCCAGATCGTTTTTTATGTTTTGCTACGAATGTAAAATCAAATCCGCGTTATCCGCGATTCATCTATGCGCTTTTTGTACTAACAAGCACCTCATGGGCAGTGCGGTCTTTGCCACTATCCTGACTATGTTGATAATCACGATGGGCAGCTGGTGCACCGAGTGTGGTGCGCGTCAGCATCCTTTCGGCCGTTTTCGTGGCGACATACGGGCGACGGATATCGGTCGGGTTACCTTGAATATGATTCTTCCAGGCACCGAGCGATGTTTGGGCCTGAATCAACCCTTTGATCATCCCCATGTCATTTAACATAGCAACATCATCTGCAGGCCCCAGAATGATCGCCCCTGAGAGTTTGTCACCATCCCACAAGAGTTTACGGTAAACTGGCCGGTTGGCATTAATGGTTTCTGTGTTCTCACCGCTGCTGTCCCAATGACCGAAACTGGCGCATTGAAGGCCGCATACATCCAGAATATTCATCAGCAGGCTACCGGGGTATTCAACATCCTGACCGGCCATATTGGCCCCGGCAATTCGGCCATGATCTACGGCTGTAGGCTGAATGGCATGGACGGCCTGCTGGCCTGTGGATAAATCAGGGCCTTCCGCTACATCCCCCGCCGCATATATATTAGGGATATTGGACTGACAGCGATTATTGACAAGAATACCCTGATTGGTGTTGACACCCGACCCATCCAGAAAATCTATGTTGGTCTGAATACCCGTAGCAACGATGACCAAATCGGCCTGTGTTGTAGACCCGTCAGAAAGTTTTAACGTTTTTCTGCCGTCGCTGCCATGCTCAATCGCCTGCACACTGACCCCGGTACGGGTGTTGACATCATGTTCATTAAGCCAGGTGTTGACGAGAGAAGCGCTCTGAGCGTCCAGCATCCGAGGCAACAACTGATTTTCCAGCTCTATAACCGTGAGTTTGGCACCCAGCTTATACATCGCATTCAGAATGATAAAGCCGATAAAACCCGCACCGATGAAGGCTACTTCAGCCTTATCTCCCATAGCGGCCACCGTCTTTTCAGCATCTTCTATGGTCCACAAATTATGGACGCCATCCCCATCTGCCCCCGGTATAGGAAGTTGCTGAGGTGATGAACCGGTGGCAATCAGAAGATTATCATAGGCCACCGTAGATCCGTCATCAAGGGTTATAGAATTTGCAGATGTATTGACGGATGTGACACGTGAACCGAATAGGGTGATCACCCCGAGATTGCTGAAATATTCATCATCCCCGGTCAGGACCTGATCTATCGGGATATTATTTGAGATGTAGTACGGCAATGCCATGCGGGCATAGGCCGGTTCACTAGAGATCAGGGTAATTGCAGCATCGGCATCATAACCCCGGATTGTTTCAATGGCGTTTATCCCGCCCGGTCCACCGCCGATAATCACATGTCGTGTTGCCATATATTCCTCCAGATACAAGTAACAAGTGACAGGTAACAAGTTTTCACTTGTCACGCTTCACTGATTTTAAGCAAGGCCTAATTCCATCAGTTTTTCCTGTGTTGGTTTTCCATCAGGCGACCATCCCCGTAGGGCACAATGGCCTTCAGGTTCTTAGATCCCATTACCGCACCCACGGCGGACCGACCAGCTGCACGGCGGACCGGTGACCATAATAAGTTTGTTCTCAGGGCTCAGGGCATCAACACTCGGGTCCATCTCCTCATCAAGGTATTTTGCACCGAGGGTTACGCCCCCCAATATATTCCCGCGCCCATGTTTCATTTAACGGCTCTTTGGTAATTTGTCCTTCCGTCAAATTCACACGCAAGATATATCCTGCCCAACCATATGCCATAATGTGCTGCGATTGTCTGAATGAGCGATGGGTAAATTAGTCCATTCACCCATCGCCATTCACCAATTTATTACAGGCCCAGCGAATCTAATTTCTCTTTAGTCGGTTCGCCATCGGTACTCCAACCGCGCAATTTATAGTACTCAGGCAACATCTCACCAAGTTTGTTAACCTCACCCTTAGTCGGTCCATCTGGAATGGGTGTTTCAAGAAGCCGTTTGGGCAAGGTATCGTCTTTCCCGGTGAAACCGGCATGTTGATTCCATATCCGCTCGATATTCCAAACCCGTTCGCCTACTTCCAGTAATTTGGGTACGGAATACGGAATGCCCGTTACGGCTGCAATCTGAGGTTGCATTTCTTCGAGGCCCACGCCAAAGGTCAGAAATATGCACAATCCGGCGGAGTCCACCGCAGAGGTGGCGTCCTGAAAAACTTTTGTAATCGCGGCTTTGCCTTCTGTCGCCGCCGGGTCCATTTTCTCAGGGATACCCAATATTTCTGGTGCGACCGTGTAGCTTTTCAAATGACAGGCCCCTCGGTTCGATGTGGCATATCCGAGGCCCATGCCCTGAATAGCCCGTGCATCGTACGCCGGGAATTCCTGCCCTCTTACACCCATGAAAAACTCCGGATGCTCGAATTTTTCTGTCATTCGCTTTGAACCTTCGGCAATTTCATCCCCGAACCCTTCACGGTAGGCCGTCATTTCAGTCATCGCTATTAAGGCATCCGCGTTGCCAAACTCAAACGACATGCCCGTTTGCTCATCCGTTATATATTTTTTCTCATACAGTTCCATCGCGGCGGCCAGAGTGGCCCCGAAAGATATCGGGTCCATCCCCAACTCATTGCAAAGAGCGCTGGCTTTAATCAAGGCATCCAGATCATCAATACCACAATCAGCGCCCATAGCCCAGGCGTTTTCATACTCGGGGCCCTCTACCGCAATTTTCCAGTTATGCGGTCGGGTGGTGACCATAAACTTGCCCTGCGCTTCTCCAGGCAACTCAGACACCCGGCCACAAGCCATCGTACAACTGAAGCAGGCTTTGTTGGCTACCAACCGGGTATCGGTCAACGTTTCACCGCTGAAATTATCGGCGTTTTCCATCTGAGTATACTGGTGATTGTTCGTCGGCATGGCCCCGCTTTCATTGATGATATTCACGAGAACAGCCGTACCATAAGCCGCTAGCCCCTCACCAGTAACCGGATGTTCGACCAGTTTACTTTTCATCTCCCACATGGCACCCATGAATTTTTTCGGGTTCGCAACTGGTACGCCACCCGTGCCCCGTACGGCAATGGCCTTCAGATTTTTGGAACCCATGACCGCACCGACGCCGGACCGGCCAGCGGCACGATGCCGATCATTGACGATGGCTGCGAAACGGACCAGATTTTCACCGGCCGGTCCGATACAGGAAACGACCGTATCGTGTACGCCGAGTTCCTCCCGGATCATATCGTCTGTCTCCCAGACGGTTTTACCCCAGAGGTGATCGGCGTCATGAATCTTTACCTGATCATTATAGATCGATATATAGGAAGGCTTCGGCGCTTTTCCTTCCAGAATCAACATGTCGTAGCCTGCAAACTTCAACTCCGGTCCCCACGTCCCGCCAGAGTTAGACGTGGTAATCGCGTTGGTCAACGCCCCTTTGGTCACGACCATAAACCGAGCCCCAGTGGATACATTAGTTCCGGTCATCGGCCCGGTGGCAAAGATCATTTTATTATCTGGACTCAATGGATCAATGGTCGGATCCATCTCTTCTGACAGATATTTGGCGCCAAGGCCGCGCCCACCGATAAAATCTTTGGCCCACTTCATATTGAGTGGCTCTTTCGATATCTGGCCGGTTGTCAGGTTGATACGTAACACCGTGCCCATCCATCCGCCTTTACTCATGCTGCGTTCCCTCCATCTATAGATGCCAGATAGGACGCATTCACTTTTTCAGCCCAACCGCCTAACCAGTCAGCAGAATCACTGTCTACAAATTCAATGGCACCGGTCGGACAAGCTGTTGCACAGGCCGGATCACCGTCACAAAGATCACATTTAAAAGCTTTTTGCGTATCCGGATTATAAAACACGGTCCCGAACGGACAGGCAATGGTACACAGACTGCAACCTACACAGTTGGCATCAGCAACCACCTTAGCACCGGTATCTGCATTGATACTTATAGCATTCACCGGACAGGCATTCATACACCAAGCTTCATCACACTGGAAACAAGTATACGGCGCATAACTGGCCTGCTCGTCAAAGATATTTACTCTTATTAATGAGCGTGAAGGCTGGAACATACCTGTTTGTACCCAGGAACATGCCAACTCGCACTGCATACAACCTGTGCACTTCTCGGGAATAATGCGCAAGGATTTAGCCATGCCGACTCCCTTCATTGAGGATGGGGAAATGGTAGTGTGTCACTCGCACACACTGATAAACTTATAAATAACTATATTGGAGTGTTACAACATTATGGACGAAAGTATGAAGATATATACCAGGCGGAATATATCTTCGGTTGTCGTTTATTCTAATTGAATTATACAATGGTGTCAATAGAATTTATACTATATAATACTATTTCATTATGGCCGACAGATCGGCCCACAGATTCACGCTAAAATCACATGTAAAATGATGTGACAATCGTTCTGACTAGGTGTTGAGTGGGTGTCTATCGGGAACAAAGATTGGATGGAACGCATTCTATTATGATAAAGACACATGAATGAAGTTTGCTTAGGATAATTTCATGATATTAATCCGTTGTTTTATTGGACTGGTGTTGATTATGAGTTCAACCACTTCTTCCGCTCAGGAATTATCTTTGAGTGGCCGACTATTCTGGCCAGTCGTTTTAAAAATGGTTCGGTCGAACTTTCCGGATGTGTCTCAAATTCCTACGGACACGCTGAGTAGCTGGATGGCAGATAAAAATTCAGACAACAAACCTCTGCTACTCGATGCCAGAACGGCGGAAGAGTTCGGGGTCAGTCATTTGAAAGCGGCGCATTTAACCCCATCAGAAAAAGAGGCAGAGGTGCTTCTGGCGGATGTCCCCCACGATCGACGAATTGTCGTTTACTGCTCTGTCGGTTACCGTTCTTCAGAGTTGGCGGCTAAATTGATGCAGCAGGGATTTACCAATATCCATAATCTGGAAGGTTCCCTATTTGCCTGGGCCAACGAAGGACGGCCGGTCTATCAGAATGAACAGGCCGTTAAGATCGTTCATCCTTTCGATAGTATATGGGGGCGGTTGCTGAAAGAAACATTAAAATGGCATAAACCGGATTAAAGCGATGACAAATGACCGGCTAAGACGGGCAGGACTGTAACCTGCTCATCACCCATCTATAGACATGGATCAGGTGGTCAGAGCATAGGTGTTTGTCGGTTTTTATAGACGAGATATCCCCATACCGTCACAGGTAAAAGAGCAAGTAGGCAGAGCGCCAGAGCAGATGTCTGATATGCATTAGGGGAGCGTTCTATGATAGCCCATGCATCACCTGTCACGGATAGCAAAAAGAAGGTGGTGCCATAAGCCAGGATATTATTACGCCAGAAATATCGTATCGCCAGTCCTGCCAGACCGGCTGTAACGCTCCACTCCAAGACACGGATAAGGGCCTCTATCGGACCCTCGGCGCCCCCTGCCCCTTGAATAAAAATAAAAGCCAGGACAATGATCGCTATATGAAGAGGAGATGAAAAATAATGACGTACGATATAGATCCCAGAAACCATAATCCCGCTTATCATCATAGCACCCGACACGGATTCCAGGAAGGTGTCCAGTACTGGAGAATATGCCGCGGGAGAGGGCAGCAATCGGGCTACCCGGCCGGAATTCAGGCCCACCATCTGTTCGCCCACCTCCACAAGATGATTTAACCCCGGCAGGATAATACAAGCCGCGTAAGACAGGATGATTGCCTCACGCCAGGATATTCTCACCGTTGAGGTCTCATATCGAACAATCTGTCGCAACCTGGTGGTCAAATCTATTTTCTCTAATTCTTTATAACCAGCCTCCATAAAACCAAATAAAATACACCCTACGACCATTAAAACCAGGGTGCCGATGACGAGCCCCACTGCACTGGTCATTATAAGATACAGGGTCAGGCTGATGGAGGTCGGATAACCGGCCAGCAGTTCAGCCGGGGTATTGAACATAGGGAGGGTGTTCAGCAGCGTGTATAATCCGGCGGCAATCAGGCTGAACCGCCAATTAATCTGTCGGGTATGAATCCAGAGGATCATGATGCGTAACCCCAGGGCCATGAAGCCACCAATAATTAGAATGTTGAAGACCCAGGCGATGATATCCCGGGTGGTGGTTTCCCCTTCCTCGCGTACCCAGACTTCGGGCGGTTTAAAAAATGAACGGCCACGGACCATTTCGTTTCCCTGGACCTCAGCCTGTATTCGAAAGGTACCTTCCCCTATTTTCTGAAGACTGTCTTCCCAGACAAAGGAATGATCGATACGGGCATCACGCCGGATCTGATCAGACTCAGCAAGTCTGTATGAGGCCACATTGACCCCTTGGTCCAGGAGGGCCTTCTCCGCAAGTAATCTGGCCGTGCCGTCCGTGAGTGTGTCACCTGGCATTTCTTCGGCAATACGATGATCATAGGCGATCACACGGCCATCATGGGACACCCGAAGGCGGTATTCTTCCTTTTCAAGCGATTTGAAATATCGAATGCGCCAGGAACCCGGGTCAAGACGGGTTTGATAGATCTCATTTAATCTCGTTAGGTCCGTCTTCTCTCGGATATATTTATTACTCAAGTTTGCCTGGGAGACCGCGGTCCTGAACGTCACCGTCCTGATAAACGTAGACGTATCCACGCCACGGGTTTCCAGATGGTTATCTGCTACCTCGGTCACCTGCTGGCGGGAGAGGGGTACATCCATAAAGTCGAGGAAGCGTTCAACCGGTAGCATGGTGATGACACCGATACTGAGTAGACAGGCCAGGGCGATAAGACTGATGACAGGTGCTGTCAGGAAGGTGGGCACAACGGTCGGTCCCGGGGCAGGTTCTACCATCGGAGGTGGTTCTAACACCGTTGGCACCAAAGGGGGTGATGCGATGCCTATTTGTTCTGTCACAGCCGCATTCAGCATAGATGGATGGTATTCAAGCCGCTTTCGAAAATGGGCAATGAGCGCGGGAAGGAGGGGAACCAGCAACAAGCCCACGACAACCACACCGGACACTTGAAAATACAACCGAGAGGATTGAAATAAGAACAGGCTCAGCAGAAGGGCATCGTAAGTATAATGGGCGATAAGTGTGCTTATAATACCGAATCGTAAAAAAACATATCCGAACAGAACCCCCACCATCGTTAGTTCTAAACCGCGAATAAAAAAGGGCTGCTGAGGATAATTACTGTGGAGAAAACCCCAGAGGATGGCAGGAATAAGGATGGCAAGGAAATTAGACTTAATGAATCTTTTTAAAAAGCAAATGGCCACCAATCGGAAAAGAAATTCTTCGAGTATGGACGCCTGAAGGCCAATAGACAGCGGAAAAAGCCAGGGCATCGCCGTACTGGCCATATCTGTATAATCAACCGCGGCCGGAGACCAGACCCCGAATTGATTGCCGATCAAATAGAAGGCTGTGATATAACCGAGCATAACCGGTGGGATCAGATACCCCACCACGCTGGCCATGAAATACTCTTTGGTTCGCAACACCGGTCTCGAAAAAATCCACTCCGGGGCTATTTTTTCAGGCAGAAGAGACCGATACGATACGGTACCCACGGCACCCGCAAGGGTAATAAACATAATCAAAAAACCAGCACTGATAAAAGTGCTGAGCAACAGCTGAATATAAAAACTCTGAAGTGAATCCGTCGTGGCATACGAGGTCAGGCTGAGCGGCAATAAATTAATCGCGAGCGCGACCGATGTGACCCCGATGACAACCCCACTTAGGACGCCAAAACGCCAGGTGGATCGGGTAAACTGGTTCTGTGAAATAGCTTTAATAAACAGGATCAATATAATGATAATGATCACGGCCCAACCGATTTGTGCCACCGCCTGGGTTGCCGAATTTCTTGACCTGATCCGTTCATAATCGCGTTGCCATACTTCAGGTATTTTCAAATACTCAGAATAACCCCCGACACGGTTGCCCTGTATGGTCACCATGAGCCTTACGGTGGCATCCTTTGCCTTATACCCATCCCGTTCCCAGGTAAAGGTATGGTCTGCCCTGAAATCGAGGACGTCGGTATTGGATTCCACCAGACGGTAGTTGGCGATGTCGATCGACTGGGTATTGCGAAGGAAAAGCTCGGCTATTTCCCGGGCTTCCCGCTCAGGAGATACCGGACCGGGCCTTGTTTCTTCTATCTCGTGATAGAACCCGACTAGTCGGCCAGCCGGGCTAATAAGCACGAAAAATTCTTCTTGTTCTTCTGGACGGAAAAACCGGGTATTCCATTGCCATACATTGACTTCAGATGCCATGATCCTGTTGGCGGCCTCTAACCCGACCTCCCGCTCAAGATAGATTTTAGCCAGGTCATCAAAACCAAAGGTCGTAACCGCCTGATAACCGGTATGGCGATGGCCCTGGGTGGTCATTACATCCCTGGCCAACGCTTCCGCCTCTAATCTTGTGAGTTGAAAGTCTATCGAGGTGGAGGGAAAGGCAGCATCATGATATTTGAAGATGATTACCAGGCCGATGACGGCGGCCAACACCCATAAAGCAATCGTCCGTTTATCGGAGGTAGTCAAGAATGTGTGGGGATCGGAAGACATGGTTTGGTGCGCCTAGCTCATTCTGCGCATAATATCATCTCCGACATCTGTGGTGGTGGATTTACCACCAATATCAGGCGTACGGACTTTATTTTCCCGGAGGTTATCGGATACGGCTTTACGGATGTGGGCACCCGCATCATTATCACCAAGGAATTCAACCATCATAGCGGCCGCAAGAATCGTTGCCAACGGGTTCACCAGACCTTTGCCGATTAATTCAAATGCTGATCCGTGCACGGGTTCAAACATGGAAGGGAATTCCCGATCAGGGTTCAGATTTGCACTGGGGGCCAGGCCCATACTCCCAACCGTAGCAGCCGAAATATCGGTCAGAATATCCCCGAAAAGATTCGAAGCAACTACCACGTCAAAGTCTTCCGGACGCCGTACAAAATCCATGGCTGCGGCATCGATAAGCAGGGATTCGGTTTTTATATCGGGATAATCCGATTTTACCTGCTCAAATACTTCATCCCAGAAGACCATACTGTACCCTTGTGCATTCGATTTCGTAATAGAAGTTACTTTGTTCTTTTTTTGACGACGGCGGGCTTCCTCAAACGCATACCGGATGATACGTTCTGTACCATGCCTGGTAAATACCGACGTCTGGACGGCGACTTCCTGATTCGACTGTTGATACAGTCTACCGCCTACGTCCGCATATTCCCCTTCTGTATTTTCGCGAATGACCACCAGATCAATATCCCCGCCGTATTTTTCGATTAGGGGCGATTGCACCCCTTCATATAGGTACGCCGGACGCACACATGCATACTGATCAAACCGGCGTCGAATCGGCAAGATCAAGTTATTGAGCGTAATATGGTCCTGGATTTCCGCATCCCCCACGGCGCCAAAAAAGATGGCATCATAATTCGCGGCCTCATCAAGACCACCGTCTGGAATAAATTGCCCGGTCTGTCGATAATAATTTGAACTCCATTCGAAATCCGTGAAGGTAAAGGTCGGAGCACTCAAAGCGTTGAGCACCTTTTTACCTTCCTCAATCACTTCAGGACCAACGCCGTCCCCGCTGATGACGGCAATATTGTAATGGGACATAAAAACTCCTTAGATGCTAATGAAGCGTGAAGAATGAAAAAAAGCGGCCATTGCCCTTTCCTCTTTTCTCTTCACGCTTTACTACCAATTACAATTGTATGACCGGATTAGATAACGTACCAATATTTGGTGAGGAAATATTTACAATGTCGCCTTCCATGAGGGACAAGTCATTCGGAACCATGATACCGGTGCCGGTGGAGACTACCGTGCCGGGAGGAATCGGATTATCCCGATATAGATATTCATTCAGCTCTTCGAATTTCCTGGCCAGTTGTGACGTGTTGGCTTGACCTTCGAAAATGGTTGACTCGCCCCGAATGATCTGACAGGTGATGTCAAGATTATAAGGATCATCGATGGCATCGGCCGTCACCAGCGTTGGGCCGAATGCACAACAGCCGGAATATATCTTGGACTGGTTCAGGTATAAGGGGTTTTCCCGTTCAATATCCCAGGCAGATACATCGTTGCAGAGCGTATATCCAATGATCTCACCAGGTTCGCCCAGAACGTAGGCCAGTTCCGGTTCGGTCGCGGTGAGTGTTGAATCACTCCGGACACCGATGGGGGCATTAGGCCCGGAGCACCGTGAGGGGGTGGCTTTGAAGAACGCTTCTGGACGCGGTGACTTATACACCTGATCATAAATGGTGTTCTCGGCATCAGAATCCCGAACTTGCGCACTTCGTTTGTAGGTCACACCGAATCCCCAGACTTCTGGCGCAAATAAGGGCAAGGTCAAATGCGGTACGCCGATGTCCGGGACGGTATCAAGAAGGTCATAACTGTATTCCGTAACCCTGCCCGCCTGGCCATCCAGCATTCTGTTGACCAATTCCGATAGGGACATATACACGGTGCTGGCCAGGTGAATCAGATCATTAACCGTCTCTATATCCGGGTTATTCTCGGACAGATCCAGGACGGTGTCACCTCGAACAACACCGACGCCTGTACCTTGACCGGGCTGATAAAATTGAACTAATTTCATACTGATGACTCCTGAATAAAAGGAAAAAGGCAATGTGACCGAAGCTAAGCAAATACCATGGCGCATTATAAACAATGACCTGTCTGTATTTTTAACAGGATAAAACTTACCGGTCATAATCACAAATAAGAACAACCTGCTCAGGTTATATAGCAAGATTTTTTTTATCTATTTGGCATTTGCCATTTGCAATCTGTGTATTCTATCTTTTCTTTACCTTATGTAGGCGAAAGACAAAGGCAATATTTGTTGAAGGTTTAAAACGAAAAAATTGTATACATCAGCGTATTTTACGTTGAGAATCATGCACCACAGGGAAGGGTTGCCTTATTTATGAATAAACTTGGTTGGATTACTGCTATTTTACTGCTGGTTGTATCGGTAGATGTGTCGTATGGTCAGGCTCAACGTACGCCGGATTCTCCCGCGACCAGTTGGCGTAAGTTAGATACAAAAATGTCGGACAACTGTGCGTTGTGTCACCAGCGTTTGGGGGAGCCTTTAGCCAAACAGGTAGAGGAATGGCAGGGAAGTATTCATTTCTGGCGCGGGGTCTCCTGCGATGCCTGTCATGGCGGCGACCCGACAAGTACCATTAATACCGTAGCCATGAGCGAGACGAATGGTTTCATGGACGCCCCCATCCCAGAGGCCATCCCGGCGGATTGCGGCCAGTGTCATCAGGATGCCCTTGCCAGTTTCCAGGAAAGTGCCCATGGTGAACTGTTCGATGTCAACGATTACGAACCAGGCTGTGTCACCTGTCATAACAGCCACGATGTCCGTGAAGTAAATATGGATTTGGTCTCAACGACCGCAGCTTGCGGGGAATGTCATGACGTAGATTATATCGACGAAGTGCGTATCCCCCTCATAGATACTGATGAGCGAATTAGTGCGTTATACACGACAATCAACGCGATGCCTACGGACAACCCGAATGCCCCTTATCTGCGTTACCGACTTGATCGTGCCCGGAAAGAGTTCCGAAAACTCGGACATTATCTGACAACCAATACAATTGTTACGAAACGGCAATCGGTCGATAAAGAGCTCGATTTCATTGACTTCATGATCGATTTTGATGATTCATCGATTAATGATGATTGATATCGGTTATTATGCCCTTTGTGCTTTCAAATATCATACAACTGTTCTCTTTTTAACAGAGCACAAAATAACATTTTTCGGTTATTTTCTATTGACATCGCCATGCTAACCTCATATTTTTGCCCGTGCTGTTCGCTTTAATCAGCTGCCGAGGTAGCTCAGGTGGTAGAGCAACGGACTGAAAATCCGTGTGTCGACAGTTCGAATCTGTCCCTCGGCATTCAATGAAGTGCCCATCCAGAACCTGTTTTGTAAAAAACGCGTACCAAACGTGTTGAGGTTCTGGATGGGCACTTTTTTGTTTTAACATGGTTTTCAGTTGAATAACCGATACCCATGCCTCCTTTTATCCGGTTTATCTACCATACTCTGATTGCCCCCTGGCCGCCTGTCCATTGGATTCTATGCCGTCTTTTTGGGAGCGACCGAACGATTCCGGGACGCGGCTATGATGTCGATAAACGGCATCCGAAATATTGATCGGGATTTACATTATCTGATCGATATGTTTGATTGTCTGGACCTGCCTGAAGAAGAAACCGGATCTACGGTACCAACCCGGAAGGTAGGCACGGGAAGAGCGGACGACCACAGCAAGAAAATAAACCGTTAGATTCAGATATCAGCAACAACATCCCGACGATCCGATTTGAATCCGTTTCGTTTACCTATCCCGGTGCCCATCAACCGGTGCTCGAAAATATCGATCTCACGATTCAACCGGGAGAACGAATTGCGTTGGTTGGAGAAAATGGGGCCGGCAAGTCGACCTTTGCTAAATTGTTGTTGGGACTTTATGCGCCAACCCATGGGGGCATCACGATCGATGAAGTGGATCTTTCGACCATCCCCCCACATGAATGGCGTGCCCGAACCACGGCTGTCTTTCAGGACTCTGTCAAATACGCCTTAACCGTCAGAGAAAATATCGGTTTGGGGAATTGTCGTTACTGCACAACGATGATGCGGTTCAGAGAGCGGCGGAGAAAAGCGGAGCAGATATTTTGGCGGCGACCTTGCCTGCTTCGTACGATTCGATGTTGGGCAAAATCTATGACGAACAAGGCCAGGACATTTCCATCGGCCAATGGCAGAAGTTGGCGCTCGCCAGGGCTTATATGCGAGAAGCGGCGGTTCTCGTTCTGGATGAACCGACCGCTGCCCTGGATGCAAGAGCCGAAGTGGATGTCTATCGACAGTTCAGTCAATTATCAGCAGGGAAATCAGTCCTCTTGATTTCACATCGACTAGGTTCTGCCCGATTGGCGGATCGTATTATCGTATTGGAAAATGGCCGGATCATAGAACAGGGCAACCATATGGTAGTTGTTGCCGTCCAGACCGAGCGCCAGGCCGAGGTCCAGCTTAGGCGTCGGCGTATACCGGAAGGTTGAGCTCACTGGCAGGATCGTATCCCATCGGAGATTTTTACCATTATTCCAGTTGATCGCCAGTACAGGCAGAGGGAAGGGTTGCCCAAACTGAGTCGAGTAGACCGTGCCAAATCCAAATGAAAATTGGGGACTGAACTTACGGATAAAGACGGTAACGGCCTGAAAATTAAAATCATTGGATGACAAGCTCGATTCAAAATCCGAGGCAAGACCCGGTGTTACAAACGCCAGCAACCCCCATTTAGCTGAAAGACCATGTTGCAAGGTCAATGTATAATTAAGGTCATGTATGTCGTTAATACTCGGATTACCGCCAGGAAACCCTTTATAGGAGAAATCCCGCCGCTTATAATAAATTTTATTGTTGAATACGGTTCTTCCTTCTGAAAAGATCAGGGGGAAAGCCACGCTGATGGATACCGACCTCGACTGGATCTTTGCATTATTCAAACCTGCCGCTGGTTTTGAGAAGTTTTGAGATGGAAAAAAGTCGTGAATAAGTGAAATTTGAGCGTGAACGGTAGGGATGTTAAGTAGAAAGATAAAACTTGTGACCACGCCCAACAGCCACGCTTTAATCAATATTTTCATTTTAAGCTCCTTGTGTTTAAAGAGTGATGTTTTAAGAAATACACTTAAGTCAATACTGGGTTCTTGTATCTGGCTATGGACCAACTGATTACTCATTCAGCAATGATTAAATTCGGAACCCAGCAAAGCCAGGCCACTGTGGGAACTTTCCGTGAAATCTATATTAAAGCCATCAAAGACGAGTTGCCAGAGACGCAACGTAACAGCTGCAAATGTCAGCGCATAATTTCGGATCATCCACTGGCGGTGAATCAGAACCTTCTTTTCACGAATACGTTTATAAGCCATAAAACCGGTTGAAAGCCACAGTATCGAAAGGAACGCAAAGCCCATTTGAGCGGGCAGCCCGCCATAAGCCATCAAGGCCATATAAAATCCGCCTAGGCTACCGAAAATAACTCCGGCAAGTTAGAACCTTCCCAACCAGCTATGCAGATGGACATATTTCTTCGTAATAATTCTGGGTAAAAATTGAAGGGGTCCAATAATAACGGCCAACATCGCGCCGATGATATGTGTCAATAAGCCTGTGCTGTGTGCCAAATAGACCGTTTTCTGCTCCGGGAAATACCCATCAGGGTTCAGGGTCGGGTATCTGCCAGCCAGAATAAACATCAGGAGTGCCAGAAAAAACATCACGCCCCAGCCTATTTTTTTCATGATTCATCCTCCTTGGAGCGGGCCGCTGCAAGTGCAGCACCAAGGACCGCAGTGCCGACTTCGTCCAGGGTGTTTATGATGTAGGCCTAACTGTCGTCGTCGATGAACCCCACACAGATCAGGGTCGCAAGCCCATGCGCGAATATCCACATTTTATCCACCATGCTATTTCTGCCTTCAACCGGCATCTTTGTAAATCTGTGATCTTCACGTATCCGATCCTTCATAGTTGATAAAAAACCATCCACGATGTCTTTGAATTCGTTTTTCTTTAAAAAAAGTGTGCGATATAACTCCCTTTGATCCCTGGAAAAAAGGGCAATTCCCACGCCCATATTCAAGAATACTCTGTCGGTATAGGGCGTCTTTATATACGCGATCAATAGTACCTCTGATTTATTCAAAACCTCGCGTTTTAATTCGTCAATCGAACTAAAGCCGCTGTATACAGGCGCTGTAGACGAATTCAGTTGTTTGGCTACATTACGTGCTGAAAGGACACGCATGCCTTGATTTTCTACAAGGTCCATGACTTGTTCTTTGGTAAAGCTAATTGGAGGGGGAATGAATTTTTCGTTGAAATTACAAAATAACGACGGCTGTATAACAGTTGTTATTTTATTGTCAAGGGTAAATTCAAAGAAATAGACGAAGAGTAGTCTTTAAAAGCACGGCGGGAAGATGGTTCGAAAAATTTGTGAATTAGTTGATTCGAAAAGGGGTGTATTAGATAGCCATTCATCGATTAATTTACTCTGATTGATGCTGTTCAGCGACAACTATCGGCATGTGACAAAAGCAGGTCTATCCTCCAACACAAAAAACCAGAACGAAAGGCAACCTATTCACCTGCCCATTTGGTCTTCAACAAATTGCTTTCAAAAAAAGTTCATAAAACATGGCCTTTCAATTAACACCGACGTTGCTACGATCGATTCCTTTACTACTTATCGCTTTGCTATTTCTGGATATGAATCTGCCCGTTTCTGTGGAAGCGGCAGGTGCCTGGATATTGTCCCTGATCGGTGCCCTTCTCTTAAGTACGGCCGTTACCCTCCTCATTTCAATCTCTTTGCTATGGATCATATCCGGTGATGGCGTGTCGCAATTGAGTCCTGCGATCGTTACTTTTTTTTCCGGCATGGTTATTCCCCTGCCGCTTTCCCCGGACTGGGCCCAACCGTTATTTTATCTTCTGCCCTTTCGAGGCATAATAGATGCCCCGTCTCGTCTGTATATGGGACATATACCTCCCGGTGAGGTCTGGACGGTCCTCTTACATCAATGGTTCCGGCTTATTCTCCTCATTGCCATAGGCCGGTGGGTGTTATCGAAAGGCACCCGTCGGCTGGTCGTCCAGGGGGGTAGAGGCGTGGGGGATGGTGAGATAAACATGCCCTGGATAATGCCACCCTCTCATCAGTGATTTTTAACCTATGAATGCATTCAAACTCTATTTTCGGTACATCGATCTCTCGTTTCGCGGACAGATGCAATACCGTATGTCCTTTGTTATGATGACGGTTGGTAATTTTCTCGGTAGTGGTATTGAGTTTGTCGCCATCCTGGCGCTCTTTGATCGTTTCGGCAGTTTACGGACGTGGTCGTTGCCTGAAGTTGCCTTTTTCTATGGCCTGGTTAACCCTGGCGTTCTCTTTAACAGATGCCGTATCACGCGGGTTCGACGATATGGGGCATCTGGTTAAGCAGGGGGAGTTTGATCGGCTGCTTCTACGGCCTCGCAGTACCGTCCTGCAATTGATAGGTAAAGAGCTGACTTTAAAACGTATCGGTCGATTTGTCCAGGGCGCTGTTGTGCTGGCCTGGTCGATCATGAATCTGAATATCGACTGGACCATATCTAGCGTTTTGCTGGCTATCTTTACCATCTTATGCGGCGCCTGTTTCTTTTTAGGTTTATTTATTATTCTCGGCACGCTGACTTTCTGGACGACGGAATCGCTGAAAATCATGAACGCCTTAACCTATGGCGGGATAGAAACGTCCAAATATCCCCTGTCCATCTACAGGGACTGGTTTCGGAGATTTTTCACTATGGTGATTCCCATGGGTTGCGTTACCTATTTCCCGGTTGTGGCCATATTGGGGCGCTCCGACCCGCTGGGTACATCGGTCACCTTCCAGTATATCTCCCCTATATTCGGTCCGATCTTTTTCTTGCTTACCTTGCAATTATGGCGATTCGGAGTTCGTCATTACCGATCAACAGGCAGTTGATATGAAAATAAAATTGAGCGATGGACCAGCTGCGTATCGCGCCCATATTCTTGGATGTTTCCTTGACGGTATGGACGGGTGAAGGTTACATTGATGGGCAAGAACTTCAGATCATAAGGGTATGCGTGATTGGCGAATGAAAAACCTATTAAAAATCACACAACCATCTAATCACTACGTTGCCGGAGTGTACATGTCAGAACAAGAGAACGCCATAGAGTCTACGACCGCCCCCCCATGTACCATTATCATTTTTGGTGCCTCGGGTGATCTGACGCGTCGTAAACTTATACCGGCACTATATAGCCTCGGGTGTAGTGACAGCCTTTCGGAGGTGACGCAGGTGGTGGGTGTGGCACGGACGGATATGGGTGATAAGGTTTTCCGGGATAATCTACTGGCCGGGATAGAAGAACACGGTAGGCAACAAGCCTGCTTACCCTGGGAGACTTTTTCAAATCAGATATCCTACATACCAGGGGCCTACGATGATCCTGAGACCTATAGGCGTCTCAAGCAAAAATTAGATCAGCTTGATGCAACAGCTGGAACGCAAAATAACCGCTTATACTATCTGGCCACCCCCCCCACTTTATATCCGGTAATCATCGAACAGCTTGGTGATGCCGGGTTAAATGAAAGTGGAACCGGCTGGACGCGTATTATTGTAGAAAAACCCTTCGGGCGTGATCTCGATTCGAGCAATCTGCTAGATCAACAGATCCACGCCGTATTCCGTGAACGGCAGGTCTATCGGATCGACCATTACCTCGGCAAGGAAACGGTGCAGAATCTATTGACCTTCCGATTCGCGAATACCATTTTCGAATTGATGTGGAATCGGAACTATGTCGATCATGTCCAAATTTCCATGACTGAAAGCGTGGGCGTAGAACATAGAGCTGGATATTATGATACCGCTGGGGTTGTGCGGGATATGTTTCAAAACCACCTGCTGCAATTACTGACGCTGGTGGCTATGGAACCACCGGTGGCTTTTAACTCCAAAGAGCTGCGAGATGAAAAAGTCAAGGTTCTGCAGGCTATGCGTCCTCTGGAAACTACTGACGGCGTCTGGGGGCAATATATAGGCTACCGTGAGGAAAAGAACGTCGTTGAGCATTCTGATACGCCGACCTATATGGCTCTCAAACTATATATAGACAACTGGCGATGGAAGGGCGTACCGTTTTATGTACGTACCGGCAAGAACCTACCGAACAAAACTACAGAAATCACCCTTCAGTTCAAGCAAGTCCCCCATTTGCTGTTCCTGGACAACGAAAATGTGACCGCCAACCGGCTCTCCCTCTTTATTCAACCCAACGAAGGCATGCACCTCAATTTCGAGACTAAAATTCCCGGGGCGGGTATGAAAACTAAATCCGCCAGCATGGAATTCGACTACGAAGATTTATTCGGCAGCGAAGTATTGCCGGACGCGTATGAACGACTTTTACTCGATGCCATTCAAGGCGACGCCTCACTTTTCGCCCGTAGTGATGAGATCGAACGAGCCTGGGAACTGGTAGCGCCCATTCTGGATGCCTGGGAGCAGGACCATGCGCCCTCCCTGGCCTTTTACTATCCAGGAACCTGGGGCCCTTCTGAAGCGGATCGTATGATCCATAATGATCATCGAATGTGGCTGTTCCATTGCGAGGATCAGAAGGCAGGGTAAGGTCGGTTGATCAAGTTAGAAGGGAAGACATGCTTTCTATACATAATATCTCTAAAATATACGATGGGCATATCGCGCTGGATACCCTCACGCTAAAGATTCAGGCTGCCCGGACGACCGTGTTGATCGGACCGAGTGGTTGTGGTAAGTCCACCCTGTTACGAACCATAATAGGGCTGGTTCCGCCTGATGGCGGCCACATTATTTTCGAAAATATGGAAGTGACCTCGGAAACAGCATTACAGCTGAGGCACCGAATGGGCTATGTCATCCAGGACGGCGGCCTGTTCCCTCATCTTACCGGCTATGACAATGTCGCACTAATGGCCCGGTATTTAGGTTGGGAAGAGGCCCGGGTGGACGCACGCATCCGTGACTTGACGGAACTTACTCGATTTCCTGAAGATAGTCTGCAACGCTACCCCGTCCAACTATCGGGTGGCCAGCGACAGCGGGTCAGTCTGATGCGTGCGTTGATGCTGGACCCCGATGTACTTCTGCTCGATGAACCGCTAGGCGCACTCGACCCGATCATTCGAGCAGATTTGCAGGATGACCTGAGAGAGATCTTCCGAACACTGGGTAAAACTGTAGTCATGGTCACTCATGATATGGGGGAAGCCGCTTTTTTTGGCGACGAGATTATTCTAATGCAGGACGGTAGGATCATTCAGCAAGGAACGCTCCATGATATGATCCATAATCCTGCAGATGAATTTGTGACCCGCTTCATTAATATACACCGAAGTCCGCTGGATGTGTTGAACAGTGAAACAATAGCAAGATAAATTTATCTCAACCCGGCTTTCGCCGGAAAGTCGAACTGTAAAAAAGCGATCGCATATTTGGCATCGTCGTTCAGTTTGGTATTTGTCACAGGAATTTATTTTGATCAAAGCAATCATGTCACTCGTCACGTACTCAGCGACACTAACCTGTCTGCTCTGCATGTGTTTGCTATGGCCCGCCACGGTTGGGGCCCAATCCGTTACCGTCGGGTCAAAGAATTTTACTGAAAATGTGATTCTGGGAGAAGTGTTAAGGCAACTGGCGATACATGACGGAGAAGACGTCATACATCGCCCGCAATTAGGTGGGACGCAGATCTTATGGAATGCCCTTCTGCGAGGTGATCTGGATGCGTATGTCGAATACACCGGCACTCTTACACAGGAAGTTCTGGCGGATCTTAATATCGAGAATGATATCGCATTGGAAGAGGCCTTAAATGCACAGGGTATTCTGATGTCCCGACCGTTGGGTTTCAATAATACCTATGCATTGGGTATGAAGCCCGGGCTGGCGGATTCATTGGGGATCATCAAAATTTCGGACCTTCGAGACCATCCGAACCTTGTTTTCGCCTTTGGCAATGAATTTTTGGATCGTGGGGACGGATGGCCCACGTTACGGGATCGATATGGTTTACCGCAAACGAATGTAAGCGGCCTTGATCATGACCTGAGTTATCGGGGATTGGACAGCGGGGACACCCATCTCATTGATCTTTATTCCACCGATGCAGAAATTGCCTATTATAATTTGAGGGTCCTGGAAGATGATCTGAACCATTTTCCGGTGTACAATGCGATGCTTGTATATCGAAAAGATCTGGTGGACCGGGCACCGAGGGTCGTCAATGCTTTTTTACGATTGGAAGGGCGGATTCCCGAAGCCGACATGGTGGCGATGAATGCGAGTGCTAAAATTGATAAAACCCCGGAGGTCCGGGTGGCGGCCGATTTTCTTGAGGCGGCCTTTAATATTGAGAGTAAGGTGCAGGAAGAGACTTTATGGGATAGGTTGATAAAACATGCCGGCGCACATCTCTATCTGGTAATAATCTCGCTATCCGCAGCTATTCTTTTTGCCATTCCTCTCGGTGTCCTATCTGCGTTTCTGCCCCGGATGGGCCAGGTGATTCTGGCCCTGGTGGGTGTGATACAAACGATCCCCTCACTGGCGCTTCTGGTATTTATGATCCCTCTGGTCGGCATTGGTGGTCCACCGGCGATTGTGGCGTTATTTTTATACAGTCTCTTGCCTATTGTACGTAATACCTATGCTGGACTGACGGATATCCCCGGGCCACTTAAGGAGTCTGCACAGGCGCTGGGATTGCCAGCCGCTGCCCGTTTACGACTGGTAGAATTACCCATGGCCTCCAGGACGATCCTTGCCGGCATTAAGACGTCCGCCGTCATCAATGTGGGTACCGCAACTTTGGGAGCCATCATCGGGGCCGGCGGGTTTGGCCAGCCGATATTAACGGGTATTCGGTTAGACAATGTCGGTTTGATCCTTGAAGGGGCTATCCCTGCTGCGTTACTGGCCCTACTGGCGCAGGGTGTTTTTGAGATCATGGAACGGTTTTTTGTCCCCAAAGGACTTCGGTTGAAAACGCAAGGATGATACAACACGCTCATCATGGGTGTTCTATGCAAGTGATGAAAGGAAATTATGACTGATTTTTCTCATAACCCTGTTGCAACACCGGCTAAAAACAAATCTGGTGTGCTTGTCCATGGCTGTAATCTGCATACCTACAATTGGAAACGGATCGTATGGGGAAAGCCACCGCATGAATTAGGCCGGGTGCCCAAGGGTATCTTTATTGCCTTATACGAGGAAGCGGAGGCGATGGTGTTTGGTACGGGCGCATCGGAAAAAAACGGTCTATTGGAGGCGGATGCTACGGCCCATTTGATGTGGGAGAAATTTGATGATCTAAAAGAATTCGAGATCTTTCAGACCCATTTTCCGGATCTAAAAGACCAAGCCTTTCGAGATCATTGCAGAACGCGTATTGAATCCATTCTTAAAATTGAAAACACCGCCCAAAATACCGTTGACGAGGTAACAAAAGCTGGCCATGTTTTTAAAGATCATGGTATCGAACAGATTGTTCTCGTATCCAGCCCGACCCACCTGCCTCGATGTCTTCGGGATGCCTCCGTTGCGTTCGATAATGACCCCGAGCTATCCCACTTCCGCTACTGGTTGTCTGCCTCTCCGAGTATAACAAGTTATATGGGACGCTCTGCTGCAGACGTAGCCGTTTTTGAACCACCGCATCGACCAGATCGGCCAGCGTTTAATATAAACGATTTTCTGAAACGTGTAGACGATATCCCCGGGCCCATGCGTCAGGATTTTCTTCGGCGATTCGACGAATTACTCCAGGATTTCGATGCGTAACAGATCGATTATAGATTACCCCTAACCCTTCGTCATATTCCAATGAACTTAGAACCCGCCGCCGCCCGTTCCCAGAATTCCAGCTATTCAGCAGCCTGGCGCGGGGCGAGTATCACCCTCATTCTATCGATCTTGACATGGTCAGGCATAACGGCCTACAACCGCATTTTTTTAACCTCACCTGGGCTGGGCGTGAGCCTGGCTGTCCTTAAACTATTCCTCTATATGGTACTCTGTGGCGGTACCGTCCTCCTCATAATTCGTCTTACCCAAAGACTTTCCGGATCCTACATCTGGGGCCTGGCCAGTTCGCTGGCCTTTCTTCACTATCATGTATGGCGTTCTACCTCCTGGGAAGGATTTCTTTGGCTCACCATAGGCCTGATCCTTCCCGTCTCTTTAATCGGGGCGGGCATTGGTCATCTTCTCGTTCATATCAGATATAGCCATTCATCGCCCCGCAAATGGCCTGTACGCTTTAGTCTGGTAGGAGGCGGAGGGCTGTTTATTTACAGTATGAGCTGGTTTATTCTGGATGGACACAGTCCACCTTCGCCCATAAATGCAGCATTTATAACGGATGTAACCTTCCCTCATATTGCCATGCCCGATCCGTCCATAAAAGGACCATACCCGGTGAAGCATCTGAATTATGGGAGTGGGACCGACAAACATCGTCCCGTGTTTGGAAATCAGACCGACATGGTCACCGCATCGGTTGATGCATCGCCTTTTATTGAAGGGTGGGACAAAAACCACGGTTGGTCCAGAACGAACTATTGGGGATTCGATCCCACCACCTTCCCTCTACAAGCCCGGGTCTGGTATCCGGAGGGAGAAGGCCCCTTTCCTCTGGTCTTGATAGTCCATGGTAACCATGCCATGGAAGAGTTTTCCGATCCAGGCTATGCTTACCTGGGCGAGTTGCTAGCCAGCAAAGGCTACATTCTTGCCTCTGTAGACCAGAACTTTCTCAACAGCACCTTCTCGAGTCGACTGGATGCCTACCGCGGACGGGAATGGAACACGGAATTGGATGCCAGAGGATGGATGCTGCTTGAACATTTACAACTCTGGCACGATTGGCAAAACACGTCCGGCAATCCGTTTTACGGCAAAGTGGATACAACCCGTATCGGTTTGATAGGCCATTCCAGGGGCGGTGAAGCGGTGGCAATCGCAGCGATGTTCAATCGTATGTCCCGATATCCGGATGATGCGAATATTACTTTCGATTACGGGTTTAACATTCGAGGGATCATCGCCATTGCCCCGGTGGATAGATATCACCCGGCCGGGTTGTGGACAACGGTCACTGATGTGGATTATCTGGTGTTACACGGCACACATGATGCTGATGTCCGGTCGTTTCGAGGGGCACGACAATATGAACGGGTTGTTTTTACGGGTGAGGCCTATAACTATAAAGCAAGTGTGTAAATATACGGCGCGAACCATGGTCAGTTCAATACCGTATGGGGGCGCACGGATTCTTCTTTTCCATGGAATAATCTGCTTAATTTAAGAGACCTTATGCCCCCTGAAGAGCAGCGGCGCATCGGAGCGGTTTATATATCTGCTTTTTTGGATATCTCTCTGCGAGATCAACGGAAATATCTGCCCTTGATGAATGATTATCGTACAGGGAGAAACTGGCTTCCTGATACGATTTATTTAACCCAGTTCTCTGACACATCCTACCAATATATCGCTGATTTCGATGAGGACATGGATGTCCGCACGACTACGAAACCTGGGGGCCGCTTGGAAGCGGAAGGGTTATCCATCTGGCGGGAAAAGCGTGTCGCGCTTAAAAAAGGGGACAAGGCAACCAACGCGGTTTATATAGGATGGGACCAGGAGGATGAAACGATTACGGCCTCTTACACCATCCATTTACCTGTGGTGGAGCCCCCACTCACCCCGGATCAATTACTCACGTTTACGCTGGCTGATGCAAAAGAAAAAACCGGTAAAAACGGAGAGTCTAGTATTGATCCTGTCGATTGGACCATTGAGATGACAGATACAAGCGGTCATACGGCTCGTTTACCGTTAAGTCGTTTCGCTCTGTTACAACCTCAACTTGAGGTGCAGGTCAATAAATCTGATATGTTCAATACAGGAAAAACATCCGAACCGGTCTATCAGAATCTTGAATTCCCCTTATCTCTGTTTCAAGGCACCAATACCGATCTTGACGTGACCGCCCTTTCTCACATTCGGTTCTTGTTTGATCGATCCCCGCAAGGCTTTATTATACTGGACAACCTGGGTTTCAGGGCCAGTTTTTCCGATTAATAGCCGGAGGATACATATGGCTTCATTCTTCTTACCAGGCTCACGATATCTCCTGCCCTTTGTTTGATTATATCCATGATCGTCGGCACGGGGGGATGTTCTGAACCCCAAGATCCATTGCTGCCTCATAAAATACGGATCGTACTGATTGTACCCAAGACAAGTCCGTTACGTCTGAATGCCCAGTCTGCTATTCAAGGCGCACAATTGGCTATGAAAAAAGCCAATGACATCAGTATTGACGATGGAAACCGAGATGGTTTAGAACCGTAGAAACCAGGGTTGAGGACTTGTTTAATCCACAAGCAAAGGAATAATATGCTTAATCGTCTATGGGGGATCATGATACTCACAACGCTCGCGTTGGGCATGGGGTATGTCCTCGCGGACCAGGATCCCCCTACATCAGGGCCCTATATAAACAGCCGGGGCATGACTTTACCACCAGATGCCGCACCACCGGAGAAACAGGTATTACGCAGTTTCTTGCTGGAAGGCACGTATCAGGAATGGTTCAGGACGGTATACAAAGTGATGCACGGCCAGCGGTTGATTGCGGAGCCTCTGATTCGGGTAGATAAGAATTTCGAGCTCCTGCCTGCGGCGGCGGACCGGTGGGAACCGAGTGAAGATGGACTGACCTGGTATTTTTATCTTCGTAAGAATCTTCAGTTCTCAGATGGCCGACCGCTAACGGCGCATGATTATGTTTACACCTTCCGGCGCGGTGCAGATCCGGATAATGCCTACGATTTCGAATGGTATTACCGGCCCATAAAAAATTGGGGCGCCGTCGTCCGCCGTGAAGTGCCCAAAGATTCGCTCGGTGTGTATGCCCTTGACGACTATACACTGATGGTTGAAACGGATGAAGTTTGTTCTTATCTTCCAGCACTGTTAACCTACTCCTGGGTCTCGCCCCGACAGGCCGTTGAAAAGTACGGTGATATCTGGTCCACCAAGCCCGAAACCTCTATTTCGAGCGGCCCCTTCTACCTGTCAGAATGGTCTAAAGCGGACCGAATGGTCCTGAAAGCCAACCCGACCTATTACGGCCCTGCCAAACCCTATCTGGAAAAATTTGTGGCCCTTTTGTTTAATCAAGCCACCCAACCGCCCGCTCTGCCGGCCTATGAGGCGAATGAAATTGATTTTACTAATATTACAAGCCAGGCAGAGCTCGAACGGATAAAGACCGATCCGGTATTTAAACACGAACTAAATACCTTTACGGCCTTCAACGCATTTTACCTTGCGATGAACACCTACTCGGGCATTTTTTCAGATCTGCGAGTCCGTCAGGCCTTCAGTCACGCCATCGATCGAGAGGCCATTACCAAATCTGCGTTGCAGGGACTGGCCTCCCCTGCCTACAGCATGATGCCGGTTGGGTTTCCTGCGGCCAATTCCGATCTGCGGTTTGTGCAACGGTATGATCCTGATTTGGCGCGACAACGACTCACAGAAGCCGGGTACCCGGATGGTAAAGGTTTTCCGTTCGTTGAGATGTGGCTGCGGGGCGGGGAATCAAACCCAACCAAAGATGCGATGGAAGGGATTCAGGCGATGCTCAAGCAGAATCTGAACATCGATATCGCCGTCCGTAATGTCGAGCGCAAAATCTTTATGGACGCGCTGAATGGCCACACCCTTGAACTCGGTCTCGTGCCCTACGGCTATGACTATGTAGATGCCAGCAACCTCCTCTCCCTCTGGATGTCGAACGGCCGGCATGGTTGGCGCAGCGACCGATTCGACCAACTGGTTGTTCAGGGCGGTACGATTGTTGGCGATCCGGTCCGCCGCCGAGGTGTCTATCAAGAAGCCGAACGCCTTCTTGTTGAAGACGTCGGCGCGGTATTTCTGTGGCACAGCAAGAACAATCAGATCTGGAAATCCAACATCAGGGGCGATGCCATAGAACCAAATATCCACGGTTACCGCGCCTGGCGCTGGGATCAGGTACAAAACCTTTCCACGACAATCTATTTTACCAATGAGGCGCGCAAGGGGCGAAGAGCAAATTTTTGGGAACGGTTGTTTGGGGGGTAAGCGTTGGGATGGGAGGAAAGATAATGTACCCGGTCGAATTCAACAATAGGATTTCGACCGGGTATTTTTTATGCCTTATTTACAGCATCATATAAGAAGAACGCACGCAGCCGTTCGACGGCAAGAACCTCTTCCCCGTCACGCATACATCGAGTGACGACTTTATTGCCGTCGTTAAGACCCGATATAGCCAGGCGGGGTTTGCCCTCTTTCAGTCTCGTCCGCATTTCTCCCCGACTCACAGGAATGATCTGTTCATCCCATTCAAGGGCAACATGGGGTATACCACGGGCACTGGCGCCAACCGTAGCCTGAAGTCCCGGAATATCTTGTAGCTGATTGTTGATGTACTGTGCTTTGGCCAGCCACCGCTGTTGTATGACCTCATGGTTAAGGTTCTCATATCTATTAAGCGCAGTGATGAGACCGATGATCTCTTCCTTACCAACTTTCATACCGCGGCCGAGATGCCCACTTGGGGCCGCCTGCATCCGTGCCGCCTCGACCAGATCAGCGCGACCAGCCAGGATACCCGATGATTGTGGCCCTCGGATGCCCTTGCCGCCACTGATAATCACCAGGTCCCCGCCCATCTCGGTATACCGGGTCAGATTTACTGCCGGCGGTAGTTCGGAGGCGGCATCAATCATGACAGGCACCCCGGTTTTCTTACCGAGTTCGACAAACTCCGCCGGCATCATGACGGTCGGATCATCGGCCTGTTCATGTTCTACCATAGCCACACAGGCGATCATAGCCGTGTTTTCATTGATGGCATTGATAAATTGTTCTCTCTTTTCCACCTCAACGATGGTCATACCGGCGGCCCGGTACGCCCGGTCATAAAAAAAACGATGGGGCGTCTGAATCAGGCATTCCTTTTTGGCCCAAGTCGGATGAGGCAGTGCTTTCATCTTTTCCGTATCCGTGCCTGTCAGACAGGCTGCTGAGCCCAGGACCAAACCCCCGAATGCGCCGGAGGTAACCAGAGCCGCTTCCGCATGGACTACTTCCGCAACCCGTTTGCCGGCTGCGATTGTCAGCTCGTCCATATCCACAAAATAATCGTTGGCCTCTTTCATGGCTTCAAGGACCTCTTCAGGCATACGCGATCCGCCGTATCGGGTAATATGGTCGTGGGTAGGCACATGGGGTTCTACGCCAAGCAACCGGGTGTAAATATTATCTCCAGCCAAATTTTTGGCGATGTCTTCCGATGTAGCTGTGGTCACGGAGTCGGGGTTATTTACGCCGCAGGCGCTGGCCAGCCCCGCGAGGAGAGAAGCACCTATGAACTCTCGTCTGCTCCACCCCGTACTTTGAGCGTAATCGGAAAACAGTTTCTTGAACCATTTCATGAAATCCTCCTTATCCCCCGTATTGGGTGGCCTGACCGGCGACAATAATCCAGGTAATTAACAGCGCATTGATGAAAGCACCGACATAAAGACGGCCGGTGATTTGAAAGAAAAAGGTGGAGACGATAGCGACGATGGTCAGCAGAGGAATGACCTGAAAGGCGACGATAGAGAGCAAGGCCTCACCAAACGGCATAACGCCGCCGCTCAACAGAGGGATATACTGAACCAGTAGAAGGACGACAAAGCCACCCGCGAGAAGAAGTATATTAGGGAATGTACCACTTTTTAACTGCCCGTGAAGGGCCAGGCCCAATATCAAAAAGAAAAATATAAATGGCGGAAGATAGGCCAGGAAGGCCAGAAAATGGTGGGGCATCATGGGTTTGATCGCCACCACCCAGAATCGAAAGTCAATAGTAAATGCCCAACTGGATAGGGCAAGAAGAAGGTAGATGAGAGACACGACCATCGTGGCCATCAGAAAAGAACGGCCAATAACTGGTCCGAGTGGTTTTTGTTGCCAGGTTAAACCGTAGTGGTCTGACGTGCCGCCCTTTTTACGATTTGACAATTGATGCCACAACATAAACAGGATCAGCGTAATCAGGCCATTACCCACAGCCCAGAACATGATCCCCGTCGTAATCCCCTGTGGCCAGAATGCATTGACCGGAATGAGCCGATTGCCAAGATGATTAAACCAGAAATAAGTCAAAACCGGAATGGTGAAGGTCAATAGATAAGTAATCCATCGTCCGATTCCGGTGATGGGCATGCCTTCCGGGACAGGTTCCATCAAAGAGGCAAACCACCGGGTGTGCAATAGGAGTACCCCAATGGGAAAAATAAACAGAACGGCGCCGATGAGCGCAAGGAGGGTTCCGATTTCCTTCCAGTACCATATCTGGTTTGATGGGGGTAAAGCATTCCCCCCGTTCAGAGTAGTCTGCATCCACTCGACCGCATTACCTATAGCCTCAGTGGATAAATGGTCCCCGGGATGTGTCACCCGAGGCATATAGAGTTTTCGGGCGGTTCCTTCGTCTACAGAGCCGTATAAACGCCCCATTTCAACCGGGTCGGTCGTGCCGAATACTGTTTTTAGTTTAAGCGAGTCTCGAATATTTTTAGGGATTTCAGCACCCCACATAAACCGGGAAAACTCATCCCACTCACTGAAAATAACCCCTAAATTACGAGGCGTAACCGCATCACCCGCCGGTGCGCCTGCGGTGCCCGTTGAGGACCCGACCAATGCGATGGAACGATATCCATCCGGATAGGTCTTCGCCGCAATCGCAACAGCCCATCCACCCATGGAATGGCCTTCGAGGCCAATATTATCCTTATCAACGAAATCGAGCGTACGTAGATATCGTAACCCGTCCGGGCCACCGTATCCATTGGCAAATGCTGGCGGATCTGAGAATCCGTGACCAGTCTGGTCGAGCGCGAGTACGACGTAACCGCGGCGGGCGAATTCGATGGCAAAACCATCTTGTGTTTCGCGGGAATTGATGTATCCGTGGATAGCGAGAATACCCGGCGCCGGATGCTCATGCGTCGCACCAGAAGGAATATAAAGCAAGCCACTCATAATCACACCATCTGTACCTGCAAATCGGATATCACGAACAGATATCGTCCCTCCATCGGTCTGTGTACGATGAGCAAGCAGGCCGCCAAACAAAATCAACAGCAGGGACAATATTAAATAGGGGTACGGTCTTACGGTCAGCATAGCCTATCTACCTGTATGATGCATTGCATTAACACAATTGCCAAATTATCAGCCTATGGAGGAAAATAGCTTGTTTCCCATGATCAAAAGGGTTGATCTCGAACTATAAAATGGCATTTATAATAGATAGTATGATGATAAACTACAGGATGGGAAACCTTCTTTTCATTACAACCACGATTATCTGTTCTTCAAAAGGTAATAATAATATAAGCTCATAGTACACGACTAAAAAATAATCTGTCATCTCGACCGAACGCAGTGAGTGGAGAGACCTAGCCCGAGACGACTCGTGACTAGATCCCTCGGCGTAGTTTATCCTGAGCGTAGCCGAAGAGCTCGGGAACCAATTTCGTCCGGTGGACGGAAATAGAGGCTTCAATGAAGGGGCTTTTCAATTTTTGTCGTGTACTTATGATATAAGATACTATTACTATATTGATTCAATATTTACTACCGTCCACTTTTGATAATTGGTCCATTCAGATCATAGATTTGCCATCCCCTGAGAGAGGCTCGCTAATGGTCTGAGGACCGCCTGTTGATTTTATGAATGGAGAGAATAATGAAAGAGTGGTCAAGCCGCTGGCTGGTTGGTGCCAATGGAATTTATCATGGTGATATTGACACCGATTGGGATCAGGTGGGTGGATATTGCTACAGAGTGACGAGTATACTTCGAGAACGGGATCGCCTGGTGGCTGGTGTCGGCAGTGGCGTCTGGGAGGTACCGCGTGATGGCAGTTTATGGCGACAGCTGCATGATGAGACGGTCACAGAAGTGCTGGATGTAGCGGCGATGGCAGGAGATCCTGGCGTTGTGTCAGCCTCTGCTTATGGTGTGGCCACGGGACAACGAGATGCGTTAGGCGTGGTCCGTTGGCGTAGCTGTTCGGATAAACTACGGGTTAATGAACGCTTCAGCAACGCGTTGCTCGTTGATCCGGCAGATGAGACCCGTTGGCTGGTGGGCACCGAGGCGGGGGTCCTGGTGGCAGAATCTCATGGGGATATCTGGCATCGGACCAGTTTGTCGGATACCCCCGTACGGGCCCTTTGTTATGCGATGGATGCTTTCTGGGCGGGCACGGATGATGCCGGGGTCTGGCGAAGCAGCGACGGACTAAGATGGGATCGTGCCGGGCAGGGCCTGGAACAAGACTGTGCGTTTGCGATCGCAGAAAGTAAGGGACGTCTTCTGGTAGGTACCCAGGCTGGTGTGGCTTATGGAGATGGCCGGGGGCCCTGGCGTATGACCGGACCACGGGTCCGGATGACGGCACTTGCTGCCCATCCGCAACAGCAGGAAATCTGGATGGCCGGGGGAAATCCCGGGGGACTATGGTACACAGCGGATGACGGGGGTACCTGGCAGCAGATCAGTACCTTACGCATTATTGAAACAATCCTGGCTCCGGAGGTAACGGAATGATTGATACAGCAACCTACGACGACGACGTGACTAAACGAGCCCATGAGCTGATGACGGCAATGTTAGCGCGTGGCCAGGGAAAATCACTGTGGGATGGTCATATCCGCATGGCTTTGGAGCAGCCAACACCTGAACAGATCTATGACACCGTGCTAAATAGTTTGAATGTCGTTGCTGATGGCGGCTCTCCGACAACACCCATATTCGGCGGCGTCAAGAGTGACCAGGCAGAAGATCCATCTGTACGACTCTATGGCGGACCTTTCCATATCATCCCGGCGATGTTGTATCTGTGTCGTTGGGAGGACCGGATGCCCGATAATGCCGTGGCACACATCAAACGATTTATGACCGAAGGTATCCACGAGCGGGGGAATACAGAGAATCACTGGCTCATGTACTATGCCGGGAATTTTCTGGCTGCTGAACGGTGGCCCGACCTGGACTGTTCCTGGAATGGCCTGCCAGCCCAGGCCATCCACGCAGAAGCCAAACGGTGGATTTTAGGTATGATTGAACGAACGGCATCACAAGGCCATCATGAATATGATTCTACGGGATATCATATTGAACATATCGTACCCTATGTGGGACTGGCCGATCATGCCCGTGATCCAGATGTTCGTCATCAGGCCCGTCAGATGGCCGACCTGCTGATTGCCGATATGGCCATGGAATACTTTAAAGGGGCCTGGGCAGGTGGCCATTGTCGAGAGGGTTATCGCGTAAACACCTGGACGCGAACGGGCCCGGTGTTAGGGTTGGCCTACATCTACTTTGGTGATATGGTCTTAAACCCGGAAGAACACTGCCAGGGCTATGTGTCCCCCGTCTTACCTGCGACCTACCGACCACCGGCGATACTGGCCGAGATAGCCCTGGATCGTACAAAAGCCCATGTGGTTAAAAAAACACGGGGCCCACGAACCATCTACCGCCATGTAAATCGAGAATCTGAACCTGTACGAAAATATACCTATATGAGCCAGAATTTTGCCCTCGGGTCTTCCCAACTAGGCTTGCCCGGCGCACCGGCTGGTCCCATTGACTTAGTCGCCTGGGATTTGACCTGGGACGGCCCGAACCACGATGCTAAGATTGTATGTAATCATCCATTCAGGCACCCAGGCCGTTTCAGCGCCTTTCTGAGTAATCTGCCTCAAAGTATCGGCCGAGGCGTTGGTACAGATAAGCCGTATCTTCAATATCCAGACCGACTTTTTGGTGCTTCGCCCTATGAACAGATGATGCAGCATGATGGAACGATCATCATGCTCTACCAGATTCCAGTAGGGGATGATTCCCCGTACGTCAATCTCTACCTACCCTGCTCTATTGACTGGAAGGAACGCGAAGGCTGGCTGTTGGGTCATGTAGGCGACTTTTACGTGGCTATCTATCCCTTATCAACCTATAGTTGGGAGATTATCCGGGAATCTGATGCCTCCACCCTCGTCGTTTCACGCAATAGCCTGATAGATGGATGGTTACTGCGGCTCGATAGCAATCGGACCGGTCTGATTCTTGAAGCCGTAGAAGCTACAGATGTAGATTCCTTCGAAGCCTATTGTGATAGCCGGGTTAATGCCGCCCCGGATCTCAATCATTGGCCTGACGGGGGCAGTGTCGGGGTAACGAGCAGGGCAGGCAAGCACCTTGAAATGGTCTATGATGGACCCCATCGTGTAGATGCGGAAGTGGTAGATTACGAAAAATATCCACTATATGAAACCCCATGCGTTAATGCCCAGTTAAATACGGGTAAGATCACATTTCATCGTGGAGATAAGCATCATAAACTCGATTTTAACATTGAACCGGATAAGCCATTGATTCCTATGCGTGTAATCGGGTAGGACAAATGGCCCATCGAACTGATCAACCGATGCTATGCAAAGACCTTATCCTGAGATTTTATGCCTAACAGCACCCTCTGATCTAAACCAAGTGTGGCAGGAACATTAGGGGCGCTGGGGATTGCGGTTAAAGAACAGTAAGGGGAACCCGATGCGGGGCGTCTTCATAGATGCCTTTTCAGTATGAATGGAACTTATCTCGTTATGTCCACAAACCGGGCGGAGATGGACATATTCTATACCCGGATGGCAGGATACCATCCGGGTATAGAATTATAGGCGGCGATCAGGGAAAATCAACGAACGCCACATATGAGCCGAAGAACTGTTGTCGAAGCCCAGGCCCTCTTTGGGTTGCTTGAAATGCCGGCCGATGATGTCGATGAACGGGTCCAGTGATACGGACACATCCGGATTAAAGGCATACATATCGTTCATTGTAATCAGCCTGGATTCCATATACCACTTGTGATCCCGGGCATACTCATAGGCTTCTTTCACATACTGATCCGGCACGTAGTCTTTACCGAAGATTTTATTGTATGATTCAGGATATTCATAGCCGACTTCGTCATCCGGGTAAAATCGTAATGCCTGGTGGTATTTAATCGCCCAGGTGATCCGCTCTTCCACATAGGGCGCGAGGAGCTGCGCCCCCCACCATCCATGGTCCGGCCTGGCGAGATTGAGGACTATATCGTGCAACAGACAAGCCATAACCGTACGTTCGGGCTGGCCTGTTTTGAGGGCGTGAGTGGCACTTTGCAGTACATGACGGGCCGGAGCAAACCGGTGTGTGAAGAAATCAACCAGCGTCGGTTTATCCGGCATCGGCGGTAATGGGCGTCGTTTGTCGAACACCTGTCCCATCCCGCCCCGGACCTCTTCAATGGGTGGAAACCGACCAAAGACATCCGCCGTTGGCTTCTGTGCCGCCTGATCCAATTCATCCATCATCTCATGTTCTATTGCTTCTGCAAGTACTTCCGGTGCCATTGTCGCCACAGCAGCAGCGCCACCCAACTTGGCGATAAAGGCCCGGCGATCTATAAATTGATCTGCATTATGCATAAGAGAGTCCCTCCTTCATTTATTATACGCTGGTTGAGTCCCTTGCTATCAGGGAACCTACGTATCCGGATACACTTTTGTATCGGCGCGGTATGATGTATTTACACATGCCGGTCATCCTATAAGAAAGTGGAACCATAGAGGCATCAAGTCAAGGAATTAATGTCTTTATCAGGCTAGCAGGCTCTACCGTTTGAACGCAATACCGACACTGATAAAATTACCCACAGGGGTATTCTGACCGGAAATAGTCCTGGTATAATCGAGGTTCAGATCGATCTGTGGTGCGACTTTGAAGATCACGCCAATACCGACATTTAGAACGTCCTGATCCCTGTATTCGGATTATTATCCACGGTAGGTTTAATCGTGTTTGATAACACGATCAGATCATTGACCTGGCTATTTATACCGTTGATAGCGCCTCGGAATAATACATAAGGCCCGATGCCAACGCCTGCCTCGAAATTATAGATCACCTGATTGGCAAATTGACCTGCCCGCAGTCGATAGCCTACATCGCCGGTTATATAGACAGGAAAAGGATATAGACTCCGGCCGACCAGCAAGCCCAGGTCACCATCCACCTGGGCTGCGCCCAGTGACGGATTCTCATTGTTGCTGGCACGATACGCCGGTAATTTTACACCGGACAGGACGGACACCACCCAAGGCTGTGCAAGCAGGCCGTATTTAAAGCCAATATTTATATCTCCTATACCTGAGGAAGCATTGGCGGGCAAGCCCGCGTTGCTATCGTTGCTATTGCTGACGTGCTTAAATGGCACCGAACCGAACAACGTTAAACGATCCAGGACCCCGTATTCAAGATACGTAAACAGACTGAAATCGTTGAAATACCCAGCCACCGTGCCATTGGGACCGATTTCAATTCAACGGCTATTCTTATCCAATGAAGAAAGCGCGAGGTAGTTATTCAACGAGAACTTAAAATAATATCCTTTCTTACTCTGCGTCCATGCACCGCCAAATGCCGATTGGGTACCTGTCAGCATACCGAGTAGAATTAGACAGAGGATGCTTATATATTTACCCATCATTTACCTTTTCCGGCCTGTAAGTTCGATCTGCTTTCCAAATTCCCGCGAAGGTGAGCGGCTGCGCCCTTCGGGCCCAGTTTATCCTGAGCGAAGTCGAAGGGCTCGGGATGACATGGAGGTTGGGGCTGCCATTTTATTTCTACGCTTGATTCGCATAAAGTACAAAGCCCAAAATACAACGTCCCCTGGTGTTCGCTCTTTTTGCGTAACATCAGTTAAGTTATTCGAAGCCAGACAGGTTCCCTGCTTAATCCATAATCCATATCCGCTCTCCGATGGGCCAGATTTCAATTGACATAAAATGTAATACAATTATATAATTTAACAGCGTTTTCTGCATACATCCCCTTACAGAGTCGCACACGATCCATATTATTAACTGATGTTACGCAGCGCCCGTTTTACGGGCGATAAGTAAGGTAAAATTCACCAACTGCGTAACATCCGTTATTTTATATATTTCAAGCTTTCTATTGGTGTTCAGAAGTCCAATTAGGACAGCTTGAATTTTGACTATTGGACGGAGGAATAAAATGATTGTCGATTGCCATGCACATGTCAGTGCGCCACCCCAACTATGGGCTTACAAAGCCTCGTTATTGTCTCATCGCGGGGCCCATGGACGAGGCCAGGTCAAAATATCCGATGATGATATACGCAAAGCCTTGACTACACCGGAAATCTCGCACGTGGGCCATCTACCGTTGTTGGAGGAATTAGGCACCTCACGTCAGTTGCTTTCCCCACGCCCGTTCCAGATGATGCACAGTGAGCGGCCAACAAAGTTGGTACACTGGTTCATCGCAGAATGTAATAACCTGATTCACCGTCAATGTGAAATGTATCCCGATCTGTTCACAGGAGTCGCAGGCCTGCCTCAGAATGCAGGAGAGCCGATTGATGTGGTCCTCCCGGAACTGGAACGGTGCGTCAAAGAGTTGGGGTTTGTCGGTTGTCTACTGAACCCTGATCCATTTGAGAACAATGGCCAGGAAGCACCAGCACTGGGTGATAAATACTGGTATCCCTTGTATGAGAAACTATGCGAACTCGACGTACCTGCCTCTATTCATTCTACGAGTTCCCGGTCGGAACGGGTCGCCTATTCCCTGCACTTTATCAATGAAGAAAGCATTGCGGTTATCGGTCTGCTTAATTCGAATGTGTTTAATGATTTTCCTGACCTCAAGATCATCGTCCCACATGGTGGTGGCGCGATTCCTTATCAGATCGGACGATTTCAGGCGGCCTCACTTCGTAGGGGGGGGCCTCCTTTTACGGAAACCATACGAAAATTATACTTCGATACCGTCCTGTATTCCGAAGGCGCGCTCCGTTTGCTGATTGAAACAATAGGGGCAGATCGTTGCCTGTTCGGGGCAGAAGCGCCGGGCGTGGGATCGCCAATTGATCCGGAGACCGGTCGTTGTATGGATGACATCGCACCGATTATCCAGGGGTTCGATTGGTTGAGCGATGGGGAAAAAAAGATGATTTTAGCCGACAACGCCATTCGATTATTCAATCTGAAAACTCAATAAGGAGTTTAATATTGGAAAATGTCCCATTAGCTGGTAAAAAAACGCAGATTCCGGCCAGTAAAGGGCAGGGGGCCATGGATGGGACCAGATATCTGGAAAGCCTCCGGGATGGCCGTGAAATATGGGTCAATGGGGAGAAAATACAGGATGTCACCACCCATCCGTATTTCGCCACCGTTGCCAAAGAGATCGCCCGACTCTACGACCTGCAATATGATCCCGCAACGCAGGACGACATGACGTATGTAAATGAAAGTGGCCTGCGCGTTTCCTATTCCTATCTTCTCCCCCAAAGTCCGGAAGATCTCCTGGCCAGGAGACGGAATACGGAGGTCTGGGCACGAGAGAGTTTTGGCATGATGGGACGGTTTCCCGACTTCTGTGCGGCGATGATCGTTGGGATGTACGATGTACGCGCGGAATTGGCCAAAATTAATCCTGCTTTCGCCACGAATATAGAAAACTATCTCCACTATGCCCGATCGCATGATCTCTCTATTTCGCATGGCCTGCACGACCCGGCAAGGGATAAATCCAAGCGACCAGAGGAGGACCCCGACCGGTGCCTGCGCATCGTAGAAGAGCGCGATGATGGCCTGGTGGTGCGTGGCGCGCGATTTGTCACCCTCGGGCCCTTAACCAACGAACTCATCATTGCACCGACGCAGATCCTGAATGAACGCGAAGGGGAGTTTGCGCTCTGGTTTGCACTCCCCGTCGCGACCCCCGGCGTCAAACTGATCTGTCGCGAACCACTGTCCAGGCGTCAAAATCCAGATGATCATCTGATTTCCATGCGGTTTGATGAGCAGGATGTCATCGTGATTTTCGATGACGTCTTTGTTCCCAGGGAACGGGTTTTTCTTGCCAGAGATCCTGAAGCGGCCAACACCTTATTTCGACGTCGGGTCATGCCCTGGGCCGGTTATGTCAGTGGTCTGCAATTGCTAGCCCGCATGGAACTGCTTATTGGCGTCGGTCATCTGATCGCCGAAACGGGTGGTATGTCTGATCGGCCTAATATCATGCTTGAATTAGGGGAGTTGGTTACGTATAAACAGGTGTTTGCCTCCATCCTTCGGGCGGCGGAGATAGATGGGGCTACCACCTCAGGCGGGCATTACGCCCCGGCGAGAACCCTTCATTTACGGTCCATGATCGCCCAGGCATCTGAACGGATTGTACAGATATTAGAGCATATCGGAAGCAGTTCACTTATATTTACCGCGTCGGCCAATGATTTGAATACACCGGAACTGCAACCGTTCCTGGAAAAATATTACTCTGGAAAAGATACAGATGCGATGACCCGTCAGAAGCTGTGTAAGCTGGGATGGGAGCTAACCGGAGATTCTTTCGGTGGGCGTCAACAATTGTATGAACGATTGCATTCCGGAAGTCCGGATATGATTACCAGTAATGTATACCGTTTATATGACAAGACGAATGCCGTAGCAATGGTGGAGCGATTGCTGGACCTGTAAAATGTCCGATAGGAGGTAATATTATGATAAATAAAAATCTAATTCTAAATATATTTCTCTTTGTAGTGGTTATGATATCGGTCCCTTCATGTGGTGAACCTGAGCCACCGATGCCTGAAAAACATATCGTAACCACTCAGACACTCAGTGGGGCCTCTTGGCCACTTTTCATTGGGGTAGAGGGTGGTTATTTCGACAAGTACGGCCTGGATATTGAATTGAAATTTGGACGCCATCCAGCGGGTATCGCTGGCGTAAGCAGTGGCGATGTTCTTGCGATTAATATGGGACTTGATACCGCCCTGGCTGCTGCGTCGAAGGGCGATAAACTGGTCATGGTGGGCAGTCCACTCAATATTGGCTCTTTTGTTATCATGGGTTCAAAAGACATTAAGGATGTGAAAGAATTAGTGAATAAGCGAATAGCCATCGGTCGTGTCGGCGATCCGCCCTATCATTACATACTGGCCTTGTTTAAAGCGATCGGTCTGCCTACTGATAATATAGAATGGATACCGTCAGGTGGGGCGGCCACACGGATGGTGGCGATGACAATGGGCAGCGCTGATGCCGCCTTGCTGACCGCGCCCACCTATTATAAATTGATTGACGAAGGATATCCTGTCCTGGTTAATATGGCGGATCACCCTGAAGTCGTGGTTGCACAGGCCTATATTTTTCACCGGGATGTGCTGGAAAACAGATCAGAACTGGCGGAAAATTTTATGAAGGCTGTTATCGAAGCCACGCATCGGTTCTATACGGACAAAACATTTGCCATGGAGGCGATGAGACGCCATACCAGCGTTAAGGATGATCCCACGCTGGGCCTGGTGTATGATGATTATTATACTGGCGAAAAACTCGAAAGAATTCCCTTTGTTCGTCAAGCGGCTATTGAGGCGGTGGTTGAACGCAATAGCGATCGACTTCCCGGGTTGAAGGATGTAGATTTTTCGAATATTCTTTTCGAGAATATTCTGGAGAAGCTGGCAGATGACGGGTTTTTTGAACAAATCTATGGCCCCGACATCAATCCAGAACTTGAAAAGATTCGGGCTGCTGCTGCGCGGTAAACGGTTTACCTGTAAAGTTGGAAAAGGAACGAGGATGTCGCATTCAGAATCTGCCCCCCCGTCTAAAGTAAAGCTGATGTCAGACGGGGTTACAAAACAATATTGGATGGATAGGGAGCAACGGGATTTTCTCGCACTGGATCGGGTTAGCCTGGCGATCCATGAGCGTGAATTCGTCTGTATTGTTGGGCCGAGTGGGTGTGGTAAGACGACCTTCTTGAATCTGGTTGCGGGGTTGTTACCTTATGAAGAAGGTATACTGGCCATTGATGGAAAAAAGGTGGAAGGGCCAGGGACGGATCGTGCGCTGGTCTTTCAGAGTGCCAGTTTATTGCCCTGGCGTACAGTATTTGACAATGTCCTATTCGGCATGCAGTTACATAAGAAATTCTCTAATAAAACCATGCAGTCCCGAGCGCAGGATTTTATCAAAATGGTTGGATTAGAGGGCACTGGAAATCAGTATCCATCCGAATTGTCCGGCGGCATGCAGCAACGGGTTAACCTCGCCAGAGCCCTGGCAACAGATGCGGACATGCTCCTCATGGATGAGCCTTTTGCCTCTCTCGATGCCCAGACCAGGGAGTTTATGCAGGATGAGTTGCTGAAGATATGGCGACAATCCGAGAAAACCGTTCTGTTTATTACCCATCAGATCGACGAAGCTATATTTCTTGCAGATCGCGTTTTTGTATTTGGCACCAAACCGGGAAGGCTTAAAGCCGAAGTACCAGTTCCATTTGAACGCCCACGGTCATTACGGTTGAAAAGGGCACCTGAATTTATCCAACTAACCGATATGATCTGGGAACTGATCGAGGAAGAAGCGCGACGAACCGGCATGATTCTGGCGGAGTAATCTGTACCTATGACATCTATAAAACAGGAAACAGAGCCGGCTATGGATAGCACTACAGATCGGCCCCTCTCTAAGGCAACAGCCAGACCGGTAAAAACATTCTTCCAACGTCATGACGCTCTGATATTGGGTGGCAGTGGAGTCTTCGTTGTATTGGTCATCTGGCAAATATGCTGGAACGCAGGTTTTATCGATCCGCTATTTTTCAGCGGTCCATCTGAGATAGCAGCCCGTTTTATAAAAGAATTGTTTGAGGGTAAATTACCCCATCATCTAAGTTTCAGTGCGCGAAATTTTATGACCGGTTTCACTTTGGCGACGCTCTGTGCCATTCCCTTAGGCATCCTCTTAGGATGGTATCGAACGCCACGGCTTATTCTCGACCCTTTTATTAATGGATTTTATGCTACCCCGCGTATCGCGTTCATTCCGCTGATCATTATGTGGTTCGGCATTGGGTTGGGGGCCAAAGCGGTGATTGTGTTTCTAAGCGTATTCTTTCCTGTGCTGATCAATACGATTCATGGGGTCAAAACGACCGACCCGCAACTATTACGTGCCGCCCGATCATTTTGTGCATCTGAATGGGAGATATTTCGAAGCGTTGTACTACCGTGTACCGTGCCTTTCGTTGTGACCGGTATACGACAAGGAGTAGCCCATGGACTGATCGGTGTTGTGGTTGGCGAATTTTTTGTGGGAAGCGATGGGATAGGCTATCTCATCGGAGAAGGTGGGACCATGTTCGAGACAGACCTGCTGTTTGTCGGGGTTGTAATCATTTCTTTAGCGGGTATTATTATGGCCCAACTACTTAACAGAGTCACACGCTATTTCGACCGTTGGCGTTCTTCATCTTAGCGTCTTTGAGACAAGCATAAAATCCCGGCACCCTCAGTACTTTCTCTGTGGTCCCGGTGGTTTCGTTAGCTTTCTCTGATTGATTAATGTAGGAAAACCTGAAACCACAATCCGGAGATAAATTATGGCAAAGATTGTATTCGGCATGGGCACATCCCACGGACCGATGTTATCCACGCCCCCTGAATTATGGGGAAAACGTGTGGCCGCAGATAAAAAAAATCCAGCCCTCATGTTCCGGGGAAAAAAATATGTTTTCGACGAACTGGTGGCCATACGAAAAGATGAGAATCTGGGGGCGCAAAGCGGTCTGGAAGAATGGACGGCCCGCAATGAGCGTTGCCAGCATGCGATCGCCCGTCTGTCAAACAAATTAAAAGAGGTGAATCCAGATGTGGTGGTCATTGTAGGTAATGATCAACGGGAAATATACGCAGAGGATAATATGCCTTCCCTCTGTGTTTTCTGGGGAGACACCATATTTGACATGCCATCTACTGAAGAGCAGAAGGCGAAAATGCCACCAGGGATTGCTGTGGCCTCCGCAGGTCACAAACCGAATGAATATACCGAGTATCCATGCCATCCTGAATTAGGTCTGCATATCATTAAAACGCTGATCCAGAATGAATTTGATGTGGCCCAATCACAGACCTTACCACAGGAGGGGGCCGAGTGGGCTTCGGGCGCGCCTCATTCTCTGGGATTTATCTATCACCAGATTATGAAAGAAGAAGTCATTCCCCATGTGCCGATCATTACCAATACCTTTTTTCCACCTAATCAGCCCTCCGCAGCTCGCTGCTACAAGCTGGGCAAGACGATCAAAAAGGCGGTAGAGTCCTGGGATAGTGACGCCCGTGTGGCCATTATCGGGTCGGGAGGCATGTCTCATTTCGTGATTGATGAAGTATTGGACGGCCAGCTCCTGGATGCCATGCAATCGCAGGATGAAGCCGCGCTGGCCGGTATTCCCGAATCCTTCCTGCAATCCGGATCTTCTGAAACCAAGAACTGGATCGCGATGAGTGGAGCCATGGACGGCACCGGGTTAAACATGGAACTTGTAGATTATGTGCCCTGCTACCGGTCAGAAGCTGGTACGGGCACCGCCCAGGGATTCGCATACTGGGAATGAGAACTGATTATGCATACGCCGTCTGACGAGTTAATTAAAACAAAATGGCTACCCGCCCGGGCCGAGTCTGCTTCCAGTCGCATTGTGAAGCAGGTAAGAGAGGCCCTGTTCGATGGTTCATTGCAACCGGGGGCTTTTCTCGGTTCCGAAAAAGATCTATGTGCTCAGTTTCAGATCAGTCGCCTCCCTGTTCGCGAAGCCCTTGGTCGGCTCGAGGCGATGGGCATTGTCGAGATCAGAGCGGGGCTTTATGGCGGGGCTCGGATTGCGCAGGGCAATCTCGATAAATATGCTGAAGCGTTAGCTATTCAACTAAAACTGGTCGGTGTGACCGAAGAAGAAATGTTCGATGCCCAGCTGGCTGTGGAATCTCAGGCCGTTGAACTGGCGGCTCAAAAGGCACAACCGGAAGATATCGAACGGCTTACTCAGATTCTGGATGCAGCAGAATTACTGCTGGATGATCAGGCTGCCTTCACAAAAAAAGCGCTCGCCTTTCATCTCGCCCTGGTTGCATCCTCGCGTAACCGAGTATTGATCGCACAAATGCAAGCTTTTCTGGATGTGCTGTATGTATCTTACCTTCCCTGGACCACACCAGAGACAGCCACACAAGTCCTCAAGCGCCATCGGGCCCTTGTTGTTAAAATCCAACAAGGTGATGCACAGGGGGCGCGGGAGGCGATCGTATATCACCTGACGCGTGTACGTCAGCGGGTATTAGCCCAATTTAAGGAAGGAACTACGTCTGAAACTGAACAGGAATAATCCATAAGGAGATCATTATGGCCAAGTTTATCGTTGCGCCGCATATGCGGCTTCAGGAATGGGTCGCTGAAGAAAAAGGCTATTTTAAGGATGAGGGCCTCGATTACGAGTTTCGGTCGGTGGATCGGACGGTGGCCAGCATCAAAACGGCTGACGAAGTACCGCCTGAGAAAAGAAGCGGGGCCTATCAGACGTTCGAAAAAGGACGTCCCTGTGATATCAGCTCCGCCTGCCACTGGACAGTCAATATGGCGGCGACGGCTGGCAATGGTTATCTGTGGGGTGAGGCTTATTCCGTCACGCCATCGGGCATCTACGTCCCCGCAGGTTCTGACATTCAAACCCCTGAAGACCTGGCCAACGTGCCCATCACGGTCGGTTATCAATCGGGGAGCCACTACTCTACGATTCAGGCGCTCGAGCCGTTCCTCAAACCCGAAGAGATCAATCTTCATTTCGGGGGCATGCTTTTTCAACGGCTCGAACTGCTGGTCGATGGAGAGATCCCAGCCGCCAATGCCTTTGGAGGGACGATGTATCTGGTCGAGCAACTCGGCTTCCGAAAAATCCTGGACTCAAGCTTTATGGTTGCGGCCATGATCTCTGAGGATACCGACCCCGAAGATGTTCGTAAATGTTACCGGGCGTTAAAACGTGCTCAAACAGATATCGACCTTCGACCTGAGTTGTATACCCACTACTATCGCAAACAATTTCCAGCGCGCTTCCATGATATTATGGATACACGCCGATTTGGCCCAGGTGAACGGATTGTATTCGAACCCTACACCAAAGAAATATATGATAAGACGCAGGATTGGATCCGTCTATGGAACATTTTCCCTGAAGACCATGCCACCGATGCGGGGTATACAGAAGCTGTAACCCAGGGGGCAAGCAGTTAGCGGAAGTCATTGGAACATCCCATTTAAAACGACAGACCGGAAAGGTAAAATATGTCTATTGATAAATCGGCCTTACCCGATTGGGTATTTAATCTGAATAATGAAAACCAGGGCATTTTCCGTAACCTGGCAGAGGGCCTGAATACCCGCATCTTCTGTGGCGATAATGTCATGCTTTCCTTCGTACGCATTGAACCTCATTCGGTGGGTGTGATCCATAGCCACCCGGAAGAACAGTGGGGGATTCTACTTGAAGGCGCATGTATTCGTATTCAGGGTGATGAAGAAGTACCGGTCACGACAGGTGACTTCTGGCAAACACCCAGTGATGTGACTCATGGCATTCGTACGGCGTCTGTCGGCGCATTGGTCGTAGATATTTTTAGCCCACCGCGGCCCGAATATAAAAAATCAGGAGCTGGATTTGGACAGTCAGATGCCGGTTAATCCCATTCTTTAAAACATGGAAAACAAAATCAACCCCATAAAGATCGTTGTGATCAGTGCGTGCCTGCTTATTATGCTGTCTATCGGATTACGGGCAGGATTCGGACTATTTTTACAGCCGATCTCTGAGGCCCGGGGTTGGGGACGTGATGTGTTGTCCATGGGCCTAGCCATTCAAAACCTGGCCTGGGGTGTGATTGCCGTATTTGCAGGCGGACTGGCCGATCGGTATGGCAATCTGAAGATTCTGCTCTCCGGCGTGGTTTGTTATGCGGTGGGTATGTGGGGCATGGCGTATGCGACCACGGAGTTGGAAATTATTGCGACCACAGGGATTCTCGTCGGGGCTGGGATAGCAGGGACTTCGTTTGGTATTGTGTTGCCGGCCATGGTCCGGGCGGTGCCGGAAAGTCGCCGGGGTCAAATTCTGGGCATTGGCACAGCCGCAGGAAGTTTCGGACAATTCCTGATTGTGCCGATCATGCAAGGGCTCATCGACCTGACGGGTTGGTTTAATGCCCTTCATTATTTAGGCCTGTCCGCTTTCCTGATGGTCCTGTTTGCGTTGCCGCTGGCCCCTTACAGTGGCGCGAATGACCGTACGGGACCTGCACTCCAAGCTTCCTTGCGTGAGATCCTTGTCCGAGCCCTCCGGGTCCGTTCATATGTCCTGCTGGTCCTCGGATTTTTTGTCTGTGGTTTCCACGTCGCGTTTATCACCGTGCACATGCCCGGCTATCTTGGTGACCTGGGCTTTACGCCACAGGTTGCGGCTTGGAGTATCGGGTTAATAGGCCTGTGTAATATTTTCGGGGCTTACTTCTCCGGTGTACAGAGCGGGAAACGTCCAAAGCAGAAGATATTGACGTTCATTTATTGGGGACGTTTTGTGGTGATTGGTTTATTTTTATTAATACCCATATCATTAGGTAGCGTGCTCGCGTTCAGCGCCCTTATGGGTTTCCTCTGGCTCGCCACGGTCCCACCAACCTCAGGTCTGGTGGCGGTATTTTTCGGCACAAGATATATGACGTTTCTTTACGGTATCGTTTTTCTTTCTCACCAGCTTGGTAGTTTCAGTGGCGTCTGGCTCGGTGGATGGCTTTATAAAACATTTGGCAGCTATAACGGCGTTTGGATCGCGGGTATGATTCTGGCCCTGGCCGCCGTCTGGCTGCATCGGCCTATTCGCGAACAGGACCAAACTGATCAGTTACAGGAAGCCGCGGGATGAACATCCTCGCCATCGATTCCTCTTCCCGAAATGACTGCAAAAAGGATGGCCCATTTCATATTGCTTTTCATCAATATATAGACATCAGACGCTGACAATCCCTATCGAGGACGAGCGGGAGATGCGGAGATGGAATTTTTAATCAGGATGTCCCCTCGCCCTGTCGAAAGTCGAATCCGTGTTCGACCTACGCCCAAATACAGACGGGCATGAGATTGTGCTTCGTTCATATAATAAAGCGGGTAATCGGATATGATATAACCGGTGGTGGTCGTTACTTCAACAAAGGCATGGGCACTATCTGGCAAGGCAACCGTGATCGTGCTGTCGGTGGTGGCAAGTTCGATGCGACGGCGAACCGGGAAATGGGTTAGGCCGGTTACCTTAATCGAGCTATTTACGGCATCCACAAGAATATGCCCTGAAACACGGTTAATATTCACCGGTTGAAAAGAGGCCGTCATTCGAACGGCTCCAATCACATCGGTCGGCTCTAACGGTGCACCCGCAGACTCTATTTCGATCCCGCCTTCAAAGCCCTCTATCAACAGAGGCGCCCCGGATTGTTGAATGACCAGGGGCCCGGCCCCATGAATTTCTATCGGTCCTGCACGTTGCGCAATATGGAGGGTCCCCTGAAGCTGTTCGATCCGAATACGTTTCTCGGTATTGCCTATAAATAATGTTTTGTATTCCGGCACCAGGATGCGAACGGCTTTTTGAATCGCCATCGTTTGGTTGGTATCTATGGGCACATCCAAATCAAATCGAACATAGTCTTGATAGCTACGGACCAATAGATCGGACCGGGAAAGCCAGGCATCAACCGTATCTTCAATGCCCGCGGAAGCAGATAAGGTCGCTTCAATAAGGGTGTGGTCCAAGCTATGGCTGCTCAAATAAACTTCTGTCTGGTTAAAATTCATGTACAGGGTCTGATGGGGTTCAGCCGTGATGGTTCGGATGATGGTTCGCGTCTTTGAAATACCATGGGGGATTGATGGATAGAGATCCATTTTCCAGAGGGCAAAGGCCCCCACACTGATAAAACAGACAAGAATAACCACCCACGTAACCCGTGTGAAAAAGCCGACCGGCTGGACTTTCGGTGTTCCTGTCGCAAAGCTTCTTCGATCCGAGGCCATAACACAGGTGATGGTATCGGTTGTCTTTTCAGGATCTCTACCTGGGCCATAAGCATTTTATCCTTCTGGATAAAATGCTTACAAACTGTACATTGTTGGACATGATCAGTGAATGCTTGCTGGTCGAACGCACCGACTTCATAATCACGATACATGGGACAAGTCATGGATTCACCTCGGCATGTGAATCCGACAACAAGTTTTGCAGTCGGGCTTTCGCCTGAAAGATATGTGCTTTTACCGCCCCCAGACTCAACTCCATTATCTCTGCAATAGCGAAAAGAATGAAGGAGGTACGCATCCGATCCGGCAAAATGGCTATGGCCTGCTGTACTTGAAGTCGAATATCATTCGCGGGCTCGTAGGCGGGCTCAGTATTTTCAATTACGGTGGGCATTTTAATGATTTTCTGTTTCATATTCAGAAAGACATTAACCATGATTCGGTATAAATCGGTGCTGAATCTTGATTGATATTGAAATTGTTTTATAGAACGGTAAAGACGGATAAAAGTCATCTGAACGTCATCCTCAGCATCTTCCTGATTGCCGAGGGACATCCCCATTCGGAGCAAAGATTGATCCAAGCGCTCATCTATCTCTTTAAACGCTTGGATATCCCCACGCAGCGTCTTACAAGCGTCTGATCATCTTCAATCACAGCACACACCGATTTTCGACTCCAGGCTAAGGTGGTCTACGGACTTTGGATCAGGCTGATTTATTAGACTGCAGAGGAGGAGGAAAAGGTTTAGAGGTAGAAAAAGGCAGGGTCGGAAGATGGGAGAATGAGAGATGGGCTTGATGCCATCCCCCTCTAGCCTTCCGCGACGTAGATTACTGCCTTTTCCAGAGTTTTTCGTAATTGTATTCTGCTTCGAAACCGAGCAGGTCTCTGGCTTTATTCGTGGGAAAACGATCGCCGGGCCGTGTATGAAAAATGTGGAAGATCTCAAATCGACTTGGGAGGTCTTTGGTCAGGGCCAGATGATACGCCTGGGCGATATCCCGCCTTTCAACACAGGAAGATGGAACCCCATGTTGATCTGGTGCTGCAAACTCATATCCTGATTCCTCCAAGGTATAGACTCCCCCCACCCGAAGCACCACGACCGTAATATCATGCTCACGGGCGAAGGAGCGGCATAGATCCTCTGCCAGCGTCTTACCTAGCGTATAGCCCCCCAAACCGGGACGGGGCAAAGCCTCTTCTGTAACGCGCCACCTGTCCCAATCCGAAGAGGTAATGTTGATTGTGCTTTGGAATACAAACCGCCTTATCCCGAATTCAACAGATTTTTTAAGCAAATGGTATAATATGCCTATTCCCGCACCCAAATCCGTATGATCCGTCGGGGCAAAATTTTCATACGGATGCATAGGCCAAGCCAGGTGAGCAACACCATTCATGCCGTCCAAGGCATTATGCAACGCATCATAATCATTCATATCAAACAGACGTTTGTCTTGTAAATCAACATCAATAGAACGCATATCCACGGCTCGCACCCGGTGGTGAGCGCTAAGATCCCGTGCGACCACCCGACCAATATAGCCGCCTGCACCGCTAACCAGAACATTCATGATGTCTTCTCCTTCCACCATTCATTAAAATCTGGGATTGAACCCAAAATGACCGGATGAAATTTTCAGTAAGCTATATCGCTTATTCGGTTGATCGGCAACCAGATTATACACGCCCCACTTTGAGGAACCGTCAAACTGATCGATCATAACAGCCCGTTCTATCGCGGTCGTTGCATCACGATAATCGATCCAGTTATCTTTCAGTAAACTCTCCGCGTCCGCATGCCCGTGATCCACCAGATTGCCCAAACGCAGCGTCACAATCATTCCCGGGTATTGCTGGGCGAATTCACAGGCGATAAGTTCACTCAAATAAACGGACTGCTGATACACGGTGGTATCTGGTAATGGAAGAAAATCTTCAGAGATAAGTATATCTTCATCATAGCCGGAGAAGATGCACAGGTCACTTACCTGGATTACCCGAGATACCCCGGCTTCACTGGCACATTTCAACACATTATAGGTGCCTTTAAGCCGTGTCTCCAGGATACGTCGCTCATTCTCGGCATCGGACAATTGATCGTCCCAGTTAACCTGGGCGAGGTGAATAACAGCGTCCATACCTTTACAGAGTTCTTCCACGGCTTCGATATCCAGAACATCTGCCCGGACAATCATACGTGCGCCCGGTGCCATACGAATATCAGTAGGCGAGATGTAATGATGTTCGGACAATGATGTGGTAATGGCGCGTCCAAGAGATCCTGCGGCACCGGTAATGGAAATATTCATACTCGCCTTCTTTCTGAAAAATTGCAAACAGCCGGATGGCAAAACGCAAAGAATCCGTATTGACAGATAAAATCACTCATGGGTCAATCGTCCATTTGCTGTTCGCTCATTGATCATTTGCCTATTTATTCTTCAACTCACCCAGCGATACATTTTTCTCGGTGTAGGGTCAGCCTTGACCTTTTGCCAGGCCTTCAACCATTCTTCATACGGCGTTATATCTTGATCAGTACTACGGACCAGCAGGCCCGGTAAGGGCCGTCCCCCTGGTTTACGAGCATCGTGCCATCTTAAATCCAAGCTCCAGCGAACGTGATCCGAATGGTTTGGCAGGGAACCGTGGGGCGTCCGACCATGGATCAGGATGACATCTCCCATTTGAACGGGGACAATTGTGGGTTTAATTGTGGGCTGTTCGCCGGCTTCTATCGTCCAGCCATAGGCACATTTAACATGGCGTCTGATCGGCCCGGTATGGAAACCCGGATAAAGACATAACGTCCCGTTGGTCTTTGTGGCATCGACCAGCGGGACCCAGGAAGTGATGATGAGGGTGTTATCCGCCTCGGGTAATAAAACGGCTGCATCCTGATGAACGGGTGACTGCTGGACCCAGTCGTCCCGGCCCACCGATTCCGGTAATTTGGGACGGATATGGTGTGTGGGATTGCAGTATATCTCAGGACCGACCAGAGATTCGATTGTATCAAGTAAACGAGGGGTGTGGAGAAATTTGAACAATGGCCATCTCAAATTAACTGGGAAAGAGATCTGATTCTGGATACTTTGGCCCGAGGCGGCGGATATACTAGCTATTCGTCGTTCAAACGGTTCCTGCTCAAAAAGTGATGGTATAGAGCCATCCCGAAGCATCCGATGGGCAATCTCATCAATCAACTCGGATAAATCCGAAATCAATGGGGTAAGGGCTTCTACCCCTATAGCCTTTCGAACAACCAGATAACCCTGTTGATGAAATGCATCGATTTCTGCTTGAGAGATCGCCATGTTGATTCTTAGTGCGGGATGAATGTTGATATAGAGATGAGACCGCTATCGCTGTCAATGACACACCAATATTCATTGACAGGGTACATAAGGCCTGTTAGGATTTGTAATATGCCGAACTATATTAATTTCGCAATAAAAAATAAGGCAACCTGCAAAGTGGTAAATGATATCATAGCCAATCCGTCTATCAGTAATGCAGGTCGGTTGGTGAATTAAAATCAGTCTATCCCAACGGAGTCCTGTTCATGTTCCATGTTGACATTGAAAAAAATCGCACTTTCCCTGCCATGAAGGCCTCTGACGACCTGGTCATTGTTATTCCGGATGACCTGATTGGACATGCGTCAATAACACAACTAAGCGAAGCACTGGTGGCCTATGGTGCCAGTTGTCCGGATATCATGGCGCAATGCGATTTTACTGAAGAATTTCATCAGGCAGCCCATATCGTTGCCTGTGGCAACTTAACGAATAATGTGGTAATTGAACGACTCTATACTTTGCGCTATACCTTTGTGGACACTTTTTTCCCCGGTGCAGATGGATATTTCATAAAAACAATCTCCGATCCCTTCGGTTATGGTCTCAATACCCTTGTGGTAGGGGCAAGTTATCCGTCGGAATTGATCCAGGCATTAGGCGTTTTCACCAGGCTCATAGAAACCCATGAAGGAGACCTGACCCGGCTGCATGCCCATCAATTCAACCATGAAATCCCGCAACCACCTGACGAATCGACCCATAATGATTTGATTCAGTCAGACATCGATGTCTGGCGCAATGGTTGGTCTGCCTCGCCCTTCCGAGGGGGACAGTTGCATCAATATCTGTGGCATTTTTACCTGACTGACCACCCCGGCTGGGGTCGCTTGATACCGTCGATATTCGCAGGCTCTATCGAACCCTGGCTCGCTGAACGGCGTCAACATCCGGAAAGCTATCACTGTTTTTTTAATTTGCATCAATTCATCCATCTCTGGGATGCGGTAGAAGATAGTCCGTTGTTTTCTAACGAAGACCGCAGACAGGTGGTCACCATGTTCGGTCATCTTCTGAAGCATCTGGCAGGTTTATTCTACCTGAAGCCAGAGATCAACCTACCGGATGAACCTCGCCAGAATCATTCAACATTTATTGCGCTGGACCTGGCCTTCGGCCACGATTATATGATGAAACGATACGGCATTCAAACCTTTGAACCTACCGTAGAAGCAGTGGACCGAATATTTACGGGGCAAGGTAGCAGTTATAAACCCAATGATGATGCCGGGGTAGGCTATGCCTGGCATGTCCCTCAGGAAACGTTTTTTTACTTTCTTTACAAGCAGGACTATCGGTATCTCGACGACGGGCCCATCACGGATCTCTGCCGTCTGGCTGTGGTCACGACCGATAACATGCGCAGTGAATCAGGGTATGGAGATATCGCTGGATATACCGGTTTTTCCCCCGATCAGTGGCAGATTAATCTGTGGCCGCTGATGGCGTCAACATGGCGGTCAAAAAATCCGGCGCATCTCTGGACACTCAACTGGTTGGGCGCAGGCAAACAACCTGCCCTGGGGCATTCCTTGACCGGCCTCTATTCAGCCGTTGAGTCCAAGGACGCACAGTTTGTCCTGGATGGCATTGATCCGTTACCACCGGATAATTTACTCGGTATCCATGCCATGGCAATGCCCGAATCTGCACTTCGATGGATTAAAAGCCGCACGCCATTACCCTATCAGCCTGATCCATCGAAAAAATATTTCGACAAAATCTCCATACGTCCTTCCTTCGATCCAGAGGATGAATATCTTCTCCTCGAAGGGGCAGGCACCTTTTGTCATGGTCATGAGGATACCAATGCCATTATCCGGTTAACCTGGCGAAATCGTGCCTGGCTGGCGGATGGGGATTATATCCGTGCGGCACCCAGATTTCACAATGCGATTACTGTTGTTCGGGACGGTGCAGGTATCTTGGCGTCGCCGGGCGAAGGGGTCGTTATACCGCCGTTATCGTCGTTCACGTACCATCAGGAGAATGACCATCTCGGGTTGCTCAGAGTAGATGCGGCGGATTATAACGGTGTGGATTGGCAACGGCATATCTTTTGGGGTAAAAAAAGGTATCTGGTTGTTATGGATCAGCTGAAATGTACAACCGCCGGTGATTACCAGGTCCGGTGTTTATGGCGTTTGGTCGGTGAGGTTCACCGCGACGGGGCAACCACACGACTGCATCAGCAGGGGGAACATTTTTATATCCACAACTTAGATGGCGCTCGTCAGCAATTGCGGATAGACCCCTATGAGGCTGGGGCATGGAAAACATATCCGTATGCCACCCCCGATATACATGAATTACATCAAATCACCGACCGATTCCTCAATCCGGAAGATGCGTTGACCTGTATTAACCTTCTTACACCCGATCCCGACATACGGGTTGTCCGCCTTGCGGATGGCCTCGTTAAAATTATCGATGGCGAGACAATCACCATACTCGGCATTGGTCCAGTAGACTTAGGTGCCGTCACCATTGAAGGCGTGATGTTCGGGCTTACACTGTCGGGGGATACTCTCCTCATAGAAGGGGTTCAACGGATCGGGACCAGGGATATAAATGGACTTTTCGCATGGACTCATTTCGATGGTGAACCACAGACCATTCATACCGAAAGTGGGGCCATAGCGCGCCATTTAAAAACGATCATCCAGATACATCAGGGGCGCCCTGCACTGAATAATTACTGCCCGGTCATGCATCAAGATGGTCATATGGTTCCCAAATGGCAGAGTGCATCTAAAATACCAAACCCATGTACGATGGATACCCATGAAGACTTGCTGGTCTGTAGCGGTCGTGATGGTCTCGTGGTTTCTATCGATCCGAACGATGGGCACGTGTTGTGGGAATATGACTGTGCCTGTGAGGTCTCTGTCTTAAAAGTAGCGACGCTATCCCATGGGAACCCCCCACATATATTAATCGGATCGGCGGATTCACAACTCATTGTTTTGAATGATCATGGTGAAGAGGAATGGCAGCGACCGCTGAAGAACATATCGGGCCGTGGAGAACGTGTGTCTGATATTACCACGGCCGATTTGTATGGGGACGGTCAAATTTGTGTTCTGGCTGGTACAGCAGGGTGGTATGTAAATGTCTTTACATCCGCTGGAGACCCACTCTGGGCGGAATGGTTTCGTTATCACCCCATCACCCGTGTGCTGGCAGCCGATGTTGACGGCGATGGCCAATCAGAAGTGATGGTGGGTAACATTTATTCAACGCCTTTGACGGTTCACAATGCGGATGGCTCCTTCCGGTGGTCTACGTTGGAACAGGTTGGTGCGGAAGGCAACGCGACGACCCCAAGACGCGGCATTCACCTGACACAAATGATTCTCAAGGATATTAACCATGATGGCATTCAGGAAATTATCTACGGGACGGCAGACGGCTGGATTTATGCCGTAACCCCACAGAATGGCACCGAATGCTGGCGTACAAATGTCGTTGGCGAGGTGGTAGGATTAACCTTAATGCCGGAGGGACTTGCAGTAGCCACAGAATTCGGTGCGCTATACGGGTTTCAGTTTGACGGCACATTGTGCTGGTACACGCAAGTTAACGATCACCTAAAGGGCTTGGCCAGTATAGGAGAAGATTTGCTTCTCATTGCACCGGGCGGCTTGTTGTTGAAATACGATGCCCAGGGTCACCCCAAGAACGCCTGTCATTTAGACTCGGACATCCTCGAAATTAAGCCATATAAGGATAACATGCTTTGTCTTTTGGCCAATGGGGTTTGTGTGAATATTCCTGTCGCATGATAAATTGCCGATTTTCCTTGTCGATTCGTGTAGAATCATATAATTTGTGTCGTTTGTTTACACTCGCCCATCATTATTGTTGACCCGAACGCGTTCCTGCGTTTCCCGGTCACCTGCACCCTTCAAAAACTTATAACTTACAAATCCTATGACTGAATCCAATACCACTGCAAATCCTGCCCGAAAATGGGTGACGTATCGCCCTGAAATAAAACTGATCGACTGTACGATCCGCGATGGCGGCCTGATGAACGACCATCAATTCGACGACCAAACGGTGAAAGCTGTCTATACGGCCTGTGTGGCTGGTGGCATTGATTACATGGAGATTGGTTACATCAACTCCCGTGACATCTTCTCGCCTAAAGAATATGGCCCCTGGAAATTCAGTAGTGAGGAAGATATCCGACGTATTGTCGGGGAGAATGACACCCCGCTCAAATTGTGTGCCATGGCCGATGCCGAAAAGAGTGATTATAAGAAGGATATTCTCCCGGCGGATCAAAGTGTGCTCGATATGATTCGTATTGCGACCTATATTCATCAGATTCCTCTCGCCCTCGAAATGATCCAGGATGCCCATGAAAAAGGCTACGAAACCTCACTCAATTTGATGGCAGCCTCTACCGTTCCTGAGAGTAAAATAGACGAAGCATTGAACCTGCTCGTTCAATCTGATGTAGACGCGATATATGTGGTGGATAGCTTTGGTTCGTTGTACAGTGAGCAGATCGAAGCCCTGACCGATAAATTTCTCAATCTGGCCCATCCCTCTGGTAAGCAGGTCGGTATTCATGCACATAACAATCAGCAACTTGCCTTTGCAAATACGATTCAAGGCCTGATTCGTGGCGCCAATTATCTGGATGCCAGTATGGCTGGCTTAGGGCGTGGGGCTGGTAATTGCGCTATGGAGTTGTTGGTCGGCTTTTTACATAATCCTAAATTGCGCCTACGACCGCTACTGGATTGCATACAGAACGAGATCGAACCCTTACGGTCCAAACTCATGTGGGGATTCGATATACCGTATATGATTACCGGCCTTATGAATCAACATCCACGTGCAGGGATGAGTTTTAACGCCTCGAAAGATAGAGGTAATATCGTCAAGTTTTATGATGAATTAGAAGATCTGGAGTAGAGAAGCGAAGAAGTAGCTATACGATAAAACTACCAAGTACGACGAGATCGATGTACCCCCATAGGGCGTTTCCGCCTACCAACCTCGGAGGGCTCGCGACAGCCCGCAGGGACTTGCCACCCACGGAACGAAGGCCCAGTCGTTTCAGAGCATCTCCATGCCCCTTTCCCGCGTTTATTCGACCAATACACAAATTATACAGGGCCTGAAAATAAGCGACCGCCAGGCGTTAAAAGCGCTGTATGATACCTACTATGCCCCATTATATCGGTTTTTATGGCGCAAGACACGTAACGAAGATACGGCTCTGGATTTAATACAGGATGTCTTCATACGCCTATGGGATAGCCGAAATAGATTGGATGAAGACCAATCTATTAAAGCCTATCTGTACCGGATAGCCGGTAATCTCGCTATAGATCACTTACGCCGTAAAGTGACCGCCCAGGCAGAAGACATAGATGAGATGCTTCATGAACCTGCCCATGATCCCCAAACACAATATGACATCCGTCATCGTATTCAGAAGGCGTTGGATCAATTACCGGAAGAAATTAAAACCGTATTTATGCTAAATCGATTTGACGCCCTTAAATATGCCGAGATAGCAGAGATGCTTGACATCTCCGTTAAGACCGTAGAAAGCCGAATGAGTAAAGCATTGAAGAGATTGAGATCTGGGTGATATAGTGTATTCATTGACGCCATGCATTGTGTCTCGAAAAGACCGCCGGGGAGATGACCGTACCCCTACGTAATTGGCCAATGTACAATCCATACGGGCTCACCATCAGCGCGTAATGAGTTCCTGATATTGCACCAAACCGGATAACCTCCGAGATCACATCAGCAGGCAATGGCGTTTTACAGACATAGATGCCGGGTTTGGGGTTCCAGAAATACGGAAAGCGGGTGAGATCGATTTCGCATCTAAGGACCACGGGGCTCTTTTTTCTAACCTCACCGCGATTGATCGCGGCCTGGCATGCGAATTCTTTACGCACACCAAACCGGTATTCTCTTCCTTTGGACTTCAATTTAAATCCATTTTTACATATATCTTCAGCGCTATCCTCGGTTGTTCCATGCCAAAGGATTATGGCGGTTTGTTCCGCCGTATCTTTTCCGGCTGTTCGTTTTGTCCGTATCATCCATTGGCCGTTCAACTGCCGTGCATCGAGTCCACCTCGCTGAATTAATTGGCGAACTTTCTTTGGACTGACGTCCATCCGTTTGGCGATCTGATCAACCGTAAGATTGTATGCCGGGTCTTCCATAGAATGTATCATACCCCATCTTTTGGAATAATCTCACCCGCGAGATGTCGAAAGATCTTTCTTTGCAGAGCTATGGTCTCTCAAAGATGAATACATGAGGCGGCCTTATTATAACGGCTCGCCTGATGAAACGTGAAAATGCAGGTGTTTTGAATCCTTATATGCTCCAAGATTAGTCAACACCCGGCAGGCACCCTGCTCGGCCAGGACCTGTG